>Ga0192255_1002_pt1 | contig 128665 bp, 114 predicted proteins | sample Koala_Koa26_L3_FD_131241 | JGI IMG/M metagenome (GOLD analysis project Ga0192255, IMG submission 131241) | Enriched cells from koala feces incubated with labeled cellulose particles, San Francisco Zoo, California, United States - Koala_Koa2-6_L3 ... | reverse complement strand
AAATTTTAAATGAGGCAACGCCTGCCTGCGGCAGGCAAACTTCTCCGTCTGCCCTACGGACAGCCACTTCCTCCCCACGGGGACTATTTCGGTCGCCTTTTAGGGGAGCCTATACGATGCCTTTCCTAAAGCGGAGAGGTCTACTACTAGAGATCATTCTTCATTCTAACAAAGGAGTGGATCGTTTGTCTGCATTTTCTCCCAGTACCGAATTATTGGATGCACTGGTATTGGCGGTATTGGCACAGGAGGATACCTATGGATATAAAATCACGAAGGAAATCGGGGCGCATTTTCCAATATCCGAGTCTACGCTGTATCCGGTGCTGCACCGCCTAAAAAAGAACGGAAATCTGACCACATACGATGCGCCGTATCAGGGGCGAAACCGTCGTTATTATCACTTGACAGATGCCGGTCAGAATGTATTGGAACAATATCGCAGTGATTGGGCGGCATATGCACAACAGGTTACTTTTTTCTTGGAAAGGAGAACGGAGAATGACAACACAGGAATTTTGTGAAAGCTTTGAAAAACATTTATTACCGCTGCCGAAAGAAGAACGAGAAGAAATCGTGTCTTATTACTCTGAATTTCTCGATGAAGCGGATGAGGGCGAACGGGAACGGCTCGGGACACCGGAGACACTAGCACAGCGGATTTTAGAGGAAAATGGTATTTCTATTTCTACCTTTAAACGACGATTTTCTGCGGGACGAGTTGCACTGCTCGTTTCGACTGCTGTGATATGGGTACCCCTCTGGGTGTGTTGGTACGTGCTGCTTGCAACGCTTTTTATCTGTATTGTTGCAGTTTGTATCTCCTTCCTGCTTGGATTTGTCGCCTTTCTGTGGGATGGTGCCATGTATGCGGAACGTGGCAATATTCCCCTGGGACTGTTTCTCTTTGGACTGGCGTTTCTTTTGGCAGGCATTCTGGTTTTACTTCGAAAACCATTTTGGACTGCCCTGTGCTGGTCGCTGTCGCTGTTTCCACGGAGTACGAAGTGGCTTTGGAAAAAAGGCAGGAACTATTGTATCCGTCATACGGCATAACAAAAATATCGAAAGAAAGCGAGGGTGTTTTCGTGAAAATGAAACATCACATACAAATTATAATTGGCTGCGGCTTGATTTCTGTGGGATTGATATGCAGTGTCGTTGGAATAGCGTGTGGGGGACTGGATTATGAGAAATATCTGGAGACCATGAACTTAGAAGACCGTGTCGATACGCCGACAGAACATTTCAGTTCAGTTTTAATCGATGCCGAATCGGCGGAGGTGACGGTTAAAACCGGCGATAGCCTGTCGATTGCTGCAAGTGCAGTGGAAACAGACGGCTATAGCGTGACTGTAGAAAACGATATGCTTCAAGTCAAACAGCAGCGCACAGACGGCAATATTACCCTCGGGTTTGAGCCACAGGCGAAAATTGAAATCACCCTGCTGGAAACGGACTATCTCTCCCTTGCGGCGGCGATCGATTTCGGCGATTGTATCGTACAGGGTGTCGCCGTCAGTACCCTTTCGCTTCAGACCGACTCTGGAGACTGTACGATAAGCGACTGTACGGCGGCGAGCTGTACCATTACCGTAGATTATGGCGATTGTATGCTGTCGGATACTGCCATAGACGGGACAGCAATGGTGACACTGGATTGCGGTGATCTGGAGATTGAAAATACGACCATTCAAAAGGGATTGAAACTGGAGAGCGACTATGGCGACGTGGCGGCGTCGGGCGTAGATTTCGGCTATTTGGAGGCGAAACTCAGCTGTGGCGATTTGACGCTGGAATCGTGTAATGGTTCACAGGATACTGGAAACAGTACGCTTTATGCTGATTACGGAGACATGGTCTGCACTGACACCGTATTGTATGACGCCGAATTTCAACTGGACAAGGGCGATTTGATGCTGTCCGGTTCGGCACTCTATGGTACGAGCCTGATTCAAATGGAACTAGGCGACCTAGAAATCAATCTGTTAGGCACTGCATCCGATTATCGGATGATCATGGTAGCTTATTGGGATTCCAGCGAAGAATTGGATCAGGAAGAAAACAATATTATTCTCGATGTAGACGAGACGACTTATGATGTAGAAATCACATATGTGAAATAGGAGGGTCAAGCATGATTTATACGGTGACTGCCAATCCGTCTTTAGACCATTGGATGGAGCTGGATCAATTTCAAATGGGACGAACCAACCGCTGTCAGAAATCCACGCTGATGGCAGGGGGAAAGGGACTCAACGTCACGCAGGTTTTACACAATTTGCACATGGATTCTATGGCGTTGGGATTTGTCGCCGGCTTTGTAGGCGATGAGATTGTACGACAAGTGGAAAAAAGCGGCTGTCTGTGTCGACTGATTCGGTTGACAGAGGGCTGTTCACGGATTAACGTGAAGCTGCAATGCACTTTAAACGACAGAGAAGAAACCATTCTGGGGTATGGGGGCGAATACGACACCACGGAGCTGAATACAGCAGGTCCGCAAATTCCTGCGGATGCAATGGCTGCGCTGACGGAACAGCTGGAACAGTTGGAAAGCGGCGATTATCTGGTACTGGCGGGGAGCGTGCCTTCTGGGGCGTCTTCTGCCCTTTATGCGGACTGGATGGCAAGACTGTACGGAAAGGATATTTCTGTGGTGGTGGACGCTTCTGGAGAAACGCTGCTGCGGACGCTGTCGTATCATCCGTTTTTGGTGAAGCCAAACCACCACGAGTTAGGAGAACTGTTCGGCGTGACCATTAACGGCATAGAAAAGGCAATATTTTATGGAAAGCAGCTGCAAGCACATGGTGCGAGGAATGTTCTCGTATCCATGTCGAAAGATGGGGCGGTGTTGTGCTGTGAAAATGGTGCGGTATACACCCAGGCGGCAGCAAAGGGCGAAACGGTAGTAAATGATGTTGGCGCAGGTGACTCGATGATTGCAGGTTTTTTGACGGGATGGATTCGAACGGGAGATTACAGGAAGGCACTGCGTTATGGTGCTGCCACGGGAGCTGCTACGGCTTTTTCCAAGGGACTGGCGACGAAGCAGGAAGTAGAACGCATCTTGGCGGAGTTGGAAGAATGTGCGTGATAAAAGCCTCCCCTAAAAGGGGAGGGGGACCGCCAGCCATAGGCTGGTGGTGGGGAGGTCGAACCGAGCAGGGAAACGAAAGTTTACTTGTAAGATTTTAAATGGGGAAACGTTACGGCTTTCGCCGTAACAACCTTTCTGTCAGCTCCTCTGACATTTTTGCCCTGCCCCTATGTCTCACTACGTTCGACATCTCCCCACGCTGTGGGGAGTCACCCTCACAGTGGGGAATCAATCTTTTAGGGGAGGCAAATCTCTAGATATCAAATAAGAGGTTAGAAGATTCATCTCTTCTAACCTCTTCGTTCTGAATTTTGAAATCGTCTAATGCGATTCATTTTTTCCAAAATATTGAAACAGCTGACACGCAATCATGCCGTTGTATAATTTCCGTCGCTTATCCGCTTCTTTTCCGAAGTGCAGTTTAAAATCCACGTCTGGCGTAATGATTGCACAAGGATGATTTCTGTCCGCAGGAAAAACCTGACCCATAATGCGATAAAGCGACTGACTTCGCTCGATATCCAGCATACGTTCTCCGTAGGGCGGATTGCAAATGGTAATCGCCCCCGCCTGTGGATGAAAATCCGCCACATCCATCTGCTCGAGCCGCACACGTGGCATCACGCCTGCACGTCTGCAATTTTCTTCCGTCAGGGCGATTGCCTCCGGATCGATATCTGAGCCGATTGCTGTAAATGCAGCATCACGCCGGATGTTAGAAACTGCTTCTTCTCTCGCTTTTTCCCAGACGGATGTGGGAATCTGTGCCCACGTCTCCGCTAAAAATCGCCGATGGAGTCCCGGTGCAATTCGCATTGCCTTGAACGCCGCTTCAATGAGCAGCGTACCGCTTCCACAAAAAGGATCACAAACCACGCTGTCCGAGCGCACCTGAGCTAGATCGACAATTCCAGCGGCGAGCGTTTCTTTGATGGGAGCGGCGTTTGCGTTACGCCGATAGCCACGCTTGTGCAGTCCGACACCAGTGGTATCCAGATAAATTACCGCATGGTTGTTGCGGATTTGAAATCGAATGGGATGGTTCGCCCCCGCCTCCGAAAACCAGTTCATGTGGTAGGCAGCTTTCAGCCGTTCTACTGCCGCTTTTTTCAAGATCGATTGACAGTCCGGTACGCTGTGCAATTTGGAGTCCAGTGCGTGTCCTTTTACGGGGAACGCATCGTCCTTCCCAATAAACTGTTCTAGTGGGATTTTTCGCATACCTTGAAACAGTTCCTCGAACGTATATGCAGAGAACTCCCCCAGCTTCAAGAGAACACGTTCCGCCGTCGTCAGGCAGAGGTTGGCTTTTGCCAGAACCAAGGCATCGCCTTGAAAATTCACTCGTCCATTTTCAGCGGAAATATTCTCTGCGCCGATTTTGGACAATTCAAACCGCAGCGTCCGTTCCAGACCGAAGTGACACGGACAGCTAAACGAAAAGTGTGTATGGGTTGCCATAACGTTGTTCCCCCTTAATTTCCACTGGTTGTCACTTCTCCTGCATTGCTGGATTCTGCTGCATTCGAGGCGTCTCCATCCGCAGCAGAGACGTCCGTCGTGTCGACGCTTTCTGTGGATGTGGTGCTTGAACTGGATTCGTCTGTGGTGGTGGTATAGCGTGAATAAGAGCTGCACACGTCGCACTCCGGCGCATTGGACGATTTCCAGTATCCGGTCGTGGTAGAGGTACAATAAGGTCCTGCAATCATACCGGAGACGGAACAGACTTCCACTTCTATCACCGTATCATCTACCGGATATTCCGCACCAGTATCCAAGCTATCGGCATATTCTCCGATGACATTGTACCAGATTTGCGCAGATTTGATGTTGTGGTTTTCAATTTCCGCCCGTTCTGCATATCCCAGCCAAATACCGCTGACGAAATCTTCTGTCAATCCCACGAACATTAAATCGTTCCAGTTTTGTGTGGTACCAGTTTTTCCTGCAACGTGTTTATTTTGCAGTTGTGCTTTCTGTCCCGTGCCGTTTTCCACCACATCCTGTAACAGCTTGTTCATGACATAAGCCGTATCCGAACTGACCGCTTCATAGGGGCTGCCGTCGTTTTCGTACACTACTTCATCAGAACCCTGTACCACTTTTGTGACAATGTGTGCAGAATACTGCGTACCGCCGTTTCCATAGGGAACATAGCCGTTGACGAGATTTTCCAGTGTGATGCCATAGCTCAGTGCACCTACTGTCAGCGGAGAATAGTTTTTGTCGGTATAATCGCTTCCGTCCTCGTTGTCGTAGAGATCCAGTCCCATTTGTTCAGTTGCAAAGTCGTACACGCTGTCTATCGTCAGTTCTTGGCACAGCTGTGCGGGAATGGTATTATAGGATTTTTCCAGAGCTTCAAAAATTTTCAGCTGTTTATAGGTAATGCTCATCGCCGTGCTGTCTTCGCTGTAGTTGGTCGGCCATGATTCTCCGTTGACGGTAATTGGTTCGTCGGTATAGATCGAACCCCAGTGAATCAAATCAGTTTCCAACGCCAGTCCATAGGTCGTCAGCGGTTTAATAGTAGATCCAGGCTGTCTTGGCTCCATCGTAGCATAATCCCAGCACAGGGATTCCGTCTTTTCGCCCACTGCTCCCGCAATCGCCAGTATCTCGCCATCATAATTCATGGCAATAAAGGCGGACTCCGGATAAGTGACTTCCGATTCGCTGTAGACGCCGTCGTCGTTTAGGTCTTCATATTTCGCCACAGAGCTGGAATCCACGAGGTTGTCCAGATCCGAATAGCGTTCCTCCACATAGTCCTGCATCTCGACGTCAATGGTCGTATAGATTTGATAACCGCCGTTGTTGATCCGTGTGATCGCCTGATCAGTGGTCAGATTAAACGTTTCAGAGAGGTAGTCTGCGAATTCATAGATTGCCGCATCCACTGCCCAGGAGGTAGCGGAACTGCCGTTGGAACTAGACGATTCCTCGGCGGATTCTGGATGTTCCGCCAGATATTCTTCTGAGTCAGTGAAAACCAGTTCTTCGTTCAATGCTTCTTGGTATTCGTCATAGGAGAGGGCACCATTATTGTACATCTGCCACAGGACATATTCCTGTCGTTCCTTGTTTTTTTCACGTCCCGTATTGACCCATTCTCCAGTGGTGTCGTCTGTGTATCCTGCAAATGGATTTAGCGTCTCCGGACTTTTTGGAATTGCCGCCAGACAAGCGGCCTCTGCCACGTCTAACTCCGTTGCGCTCTTTCCGAAATATTTTTGTGCCGCCGCTTCAATACCATTCGTTGTACCGCCAAAGCCGATATAGTTGAGATAGGTTTCCAAAATCGTATCCTTGGAATAATTTTTCTCCAGCTCCATGGCACGGAAAATCTCTCGGATTTTACGAGAGGGGGATTGTTCACTGTCGCCAGTCAAGTTTTTGATGAGCTGCTGCGTAATGGTAGAACCGCCCTGATTGGTGTCATAGATATGCACGAACATATTGACGAAGGCGGAGAGCGTTCGTTTATAGTCGACACCGTCGTGGCTGTAGAATCGTTCGTCCTCCGCACACACGAAAGTGTTATGCACATAATCCGGCAAGTTCTTAATATCCACAGGAATGCGTTCTGAAGAGCTTCCTACTTCATAGATCGTCACCCATTCGCCCTCGTCGTTTTGGGCATAGATATTGGTGCTATAGGATAGCTCCATTTCTTCGATGGTGACGTTTGTCACGTCGTCACGAAATCCCATGACATAGACCACCAGAGCCGTCAGGATAATGGTACAGGTGATAATGGTAATCAAAAACAACGCCGCCAATGTTGAACCCAAAATCGACAGGGTACGCCGCAGTGCAGGAAAGCGAGAGAGCTTATCTATTTTTTCGTCTCCGCCGGCGGCTTCTTCCAGTTCTTTATTGTGATAAGGGAATTCCGGCGTACCGGTCGGACCATAATAATTCCGTTTGACACCGGCATTTGACTTGACGTTACGAAACCCCTGGGATTTTTTTTCTTCTGCCATATGCAATGCTTCCTTTTCCATCGTTTCTGCCAAATTTGCAGAAAAAGCATCAATCGATATACACAATACATTATAACACAAAAAAGCGGAAATGTTAAGGGGAAACGCAAAATTTTTCAGAAAAATATGCAAAATGTATAATCCTACAGTTTCTGGGAAAGCTATTTCTAGTCGTTTTGCGAAGAAAGGCGGGCAGTCGTATGGAAGGACGCAGAATTTTTTGGACAATCCTGACGGGATTTGCAATTTCACTGGTGATTGTGGTGGGAACGATGACTTATACGACGAAACAGAAAAAAACCCAGACACAGGAAAAATTGAGCGATGTTGTCACAGATTCCGGCGAAAGCGGAGAGGCGCAGCCGCAAGATACGCTAGGCTACACAATGTGGATTGTAGACGGTCAGATTGGGCTGTTCCGATCTGGCTGTAGTACGCCTTATCGAAAGCTGGATATGCCGCTTAGTTTATTATCGGAGTACGATCTGGCGGCACTGGAAGAGGGCATCACAGTGGAAACCCAGCGAGAGTTGGATCAAATGATTGAGGACTATACTTCATAAGCGTATGAAAAAAGCATCGTTAGCGATGCTTTTTTCATTTATCTTTTTCCTTGATTTAATTTAACAGATAGTCCAGGATGGAGCACAGCGATTCGGTGTAATCCTCCGCCACGACTTCTTGTACCATTTCGGAGTCGTCTGTGATAATGCCATCCACTTGTAAATTACACAGAGAGCGTGCTTCGGATATGCTGTTCACCGTCCATGCGAAAACTTGTTTTCCGTTTTGGTGGGCGGTATTTACCACCTGATTGATGACAAAAACTTTATTCAAGCTGAATCTGTCTGCATATTGTAAATTATAAAACTGACCATACGCCATGCTCATAACATAGGCTGTTTTGATTGCACTGTTTACCTGTTTGATTTTCTTCAGAGAAGTGTAAGAAAAGGACGTCACCCAGCATTTATCAGTATAATCATATTTTTCAATCAATTCTGCCACGTCCTGTTCCAACGTATCCGAGCCATAGTCGGTGGGTTTGATTTCAATGTTCAGCTGAATCCGTCCGTCCACGAACTGTAATACCTCTTCCAGCGTCGAAATGCGTGCGTTCCCATAGATCGGATCAAACCAGCTCCCAGATATTCTTGTCCACGCCGGTGGTACGCAAGAGACTCTGGTCATGCATGACGACAAGAACGCCGTCTTTTGTCTGTTGGACGTCCAGTTCAATAAAGTCTGCTCCTACGTCGATAGCCGCCGCAAAGGCGTACAGTGTGTTTTCCAGCGCATCTGCGGAAAGTCCACGGTGTGCCATAATCATCGGATCTTGATAGAACGTCACCCAAAGGGTCGACTGACCGGTGAGGAGGCTGTATAGATAAGACACGTTTAGTCCCAATGCCGATAGTGTCAGCACCAGAGCTGTAACGACAGCAGTCACACAGCGAAACGGTCGTGTTTGTTTTGCGTCAGGCTGATACGGTTCCGGCAGTTCCACCTCAGGAAACTGCTCCCGTCGCTTTTGGAAAAGCGTCGTGACATGGGTTACATAAATCGGCGTTGCAAAGAACGAGAAGCTCCACAGAACCACCTGCATCAAAATTTTGAACACCTGCATCGCCTGTGTGGTCAGAGATGTGCCACTGTTTCTCAGCTTGACAATCAGGAGAACCACCGCCGTGATGGCGCACAAGGATAGGAGCATTACAGCAAAATAAAAGCAGTTCCACAAGAGGACAGAGAAAAGCGTTTTCCAGAACCGTCCCTTGATGAGCTTTCTGCTGCATTTTCTTGCACTGCGAAAGCTGCAGCGATATTCCACGAAAAGCGGTGTCGAGAAAATCCACCGTACAGAGAGTAAGCAGCAGAGGAGAATCACACCCACATAAATCGGGAGGAGAAAGTCTTTTTTTGTGATATAATAGGCGAGAAAATCGGGAATTCCCATTACTGTAAAAATACCGGAGGTAGCAGAAAACTGCATCAGCGGAATCAGCACGAGTAAATGCAGCGGCAGGAGGAGTCCGCCACGAAAGAAGTGTTTCAAGCTGTGGAGTCCTGCACAGGTCATACTGCGTAAGGTGTTGCGAACGGGAGTTTTCGGTTTTACCGGTGTGGAAAAGCAGTTGCAGACTGCGGCAATTTCAAATAAAGTATAGAGTGCGGCAGCGGTGAGAACGAGGAGGAGCAATAATATGGTCCAAGGGGATTTCAAAAACGAGATGAGATTGGCGTTCGTGAGATATTTGAGTCCTGCCGCACGAATGGTGAGCTGCAATAGTCCGGCACAGGCGGGTGCGACGATGAGAATGGTGAGCAGCTTCCAGAGAATTTCAAAGAGCAAAAGCGGTTTCCAGTGTTGGCGCAGCTGACGCCATGCAGAGCGAAACGGGAACATGGGAGGCGACCTCCTTTCTGATTGCGATGATATAACACTACTATAACACAAATTTTTTGAATTTACAAGAGCATATGAAAAAAGCATCGACAGGGATATTTTGGATATAAAATATCCCCGGATGCTTTTTCTATTTGTTATGATTTTTATATATCACTGCTTTTTGACTGCGCTTAGTGCCGCATAGCTGTAGGCAGGGAGCTGTACCGTCTGATTGTCGCAGATACCGCTGATGACCGTACTAAATGCATACTTTTGAAACGATTCGTCTGTCAGGGAAACCATCTGGGTAGTGTTGCTGCGGTTTAACAGAATAATCACGCTATAGCCGTTTTCCTCGTCATATCTGGAGAAACCCAAAACGTTTGGATCCAGCAGTAAAAATTCCATTCTGCCCTCTCGGAATACGTCGTGTTTCCGGCGAATGTGTCCAAGCTGCTTGGTGTATAGGAGCAATTCCTCGTCCTCGTGTCCCCAGGGGTAACACTGTCGGTTGAACGGGTCTTTCCATCCTTCCAGACCGACTTCGTCGCCATAATAAATGGTCGGCACGCCCGGTAAGAAAAATTGCAATACCATGGCGCATTTCAAAAGCACCTTTCCCTTTTCATATTCCTCCGGTGTCAACGGGTGCTGTGCCATCCAGTCCTTGCTCTTGTCATCACAGGGCTGACCGCCAAATCGATTGATCGCACGTTCGATGTCGTGGGTAGAGACAAAGTTCATCAATACGTCTACAGTGCATTTGGGATAATTTTCCAAAATTCCAATGATTCGATCTCGAAACCGATAGGGTTCTTCTCCTTTGATATAACAAATAATTGCGTCACAGAACGGGTAGTTCATGACACTGTCCAGCTGATCGCCTAAGAGATAACGCCGTTTCACGCCATAAGCCTCTTTATTGGAGGCGTCCTCCCAGACTTCGCCAATGACAATTTTTTCTTCGTCATAGTTTTTGACACAGGTGTGTAAGTGATCCAAGAACAAATCTGGCAGCTCATCTGCTACATCCAGCCGAAATCCTGCCGCACCGAGGCTGAGCCAATATTCTAAGACGCCGTCCTTACCGCAGATAAATTTGGTATAGCTTGGGTTGTTCTCGTCTACATTCGGCAGTGTGTCAATACCCCACCAAGATTCATACTCTTTGTTTCCCCAGAAGTGATACCAGCTGTCATACGGACTTGTTTCGTCCTGATATGCACCGGGTTCTGCATAGCGTCCATATCGATTGAAGTAGACGCTGTCTGCTCCGGTGTGAGAGAAAACGCCGTCCAAGATAATCGAAATGCCACGTTCTTTTGCGTCGGCACAGAGCTTTTCAAAATCCTCGTTTGTGCCGAGGAGCGGATCGACTTTCCGATAATTCGCCGTTCCATAGCGGTGGTTTTCGTGGGATTCAAAAATGGGATTTAGATAGATACAGGTGACGCCTAAGTCTGCCAGATAGTCTAGTTTTGAGCGAATGCCCTCCAAGTCGCCGCCGAAATAGTCATTGTTCCAGACGTGACCGTTCTGATCCGGCTGATAATATGGCAGTTTTCCCCATTCCCGCATGACTCTGCCATCGGGGATATTCTCGTGGGGTTTGCCGCTATTGTAAAATCGATCGGGGAAAATTTGATACATAATGCCGCCCTTTAAGAAATTCGGCGTCCGATAGTGTTTCGCATAGACAGTCAGCTGAAACATTTCGCCAATATCCAGCATCCCGTGACAGGCGTCGCCCCGTTTGATGTAGTGGCGAATGTGGTTGCTTGTATAAGAGAAGTAGTAATAGTGGACGCCTGCGAATTTCGATTGAAAATTTGTCGTATATACGTTACAGCTGTCCTCTTGTCCTGTCAGATTCATCGGCAAAAATCGTTCCTTGAAGCCGGTTCGGAATACGACCAATACCGGTGCGAAATCCAGCTGTACATCAGCCGGAATGCGGATGGTAAACTGACAGGACTGTTCTTGTTGGATTGCGCCAAAGGGATTTTTATAGGTGGTATCCCAGCTTTTATAAAGATATGGCATATCAAAAGCTCCTTTATTCTGTGACACACACACTTCATAAAAAGCGGAGTCAAGTAAAAGCTCGCTCCGCTTGTGTGAGATTGTGGTGTGGCGTTGATTTCAAATCATCACGCCATTTGTGTTTCAAACGGGTTTCGTTCAGATCCCCCAGATGTCCTTTGCATATTCATTGACCGCACGGTCTGCGGAGAAAATACCTGCTTCTGCAATATTCATCAGGGACATTTTTATCCATCTGTCCGTATCGGTATAGATTTCGGAGCTGTGTGCCTGTACGCTAGTGTAGCTGTCGAAGTCTGCGAGAACTATATACGGGTCGACCGTCCGCAGCGAATCTGCCACTTCAGTAAATTTACAGCCGTTAATGCCCGCATACATCCGGTCGATACAGCTCTTGATAATGGGGTTGTTCCGGTAATAATCCTCCGGATGATAGCCCCATGCTTTCAGTGCGTTGACTTCTTCCGTCTTCATGCCGAAGATGAAGATATTGTCGTCGCCGACTACGTTACTGATTTCGATGTTTGCGCCGTCCAGGGTACCCAGCGTCACAGCACCGTTCAGCATGAGCTTCATATTACCCGTGCCGGACGCTTCTGTACCAGCCAGTGAAATCTGTTCAGAAATATCGCATGCAGGCATCAGCAGTTCGGACATGGTAACCCGATAGTCTTCTAGGAAATAAACGGAGAGCTTTTCCGAAATCCGAGGATTCTTGCGGATTTCTTCCGATAGTGCCCAAATCAACTTGATAATCTGTTTTGCCAGATAATATCCCGGTGCAGCCTTTGCAGCGAAGATATATGTTTTTGGTACGAAGTCCATATTGGGATTTTCCAGTAATGCGTTATACTGTGCCAGAATGTTCATCACGTTTAGGTGCTGCCGCTTATATTCGTGAAGCCGTTTTACCTGTGCATCAAAAATGCTGTTGGTATCCAGCGTAATGCCGCTCTGTTTCTGGACATACTTAGCGAAACGCTCTTTGTTTTCCTTCTTGATGATACGAAGCTGTTCGAGGGTGTCTTTGTCGTTTGCGAACACTTCCAGTTTTTTCAGTTCGCTGCTGTCCATCAGGAAGCCGTTTCCGATTTTATCCCGCAGCATTTGGGTCAGTCCCGGGTTCGACTGATAGAGCCAGCGGCGATAAGCGATACCGTTCGTGACGTTCTTGAACTTGCTAGGGGTATCCAGATATTCCTCGTGGAAAACGCTTTCCTTGATGATTTCGGAGTGAAGCGTGGATACGCCGTTGACGCTGTGAGATGCCATTACGCAGAGCGTCGCCATGTGTATCTGATTGTCTTTGATGATGGACATTCTGGTGGTCTTTGCACTGTCGCCGCCGTTGCGGTTCATCAGCTCCGCACAATAGCGGTTGTTGATTTCGACAATAATCTGGAAAATCCGTGGCATAACCTGTTTCATCAGGTTCACATCCCACTTTTCCAGAGCCTCTGCCATAACCGTGTGGTTGGTATAAGCGAATATATTGGTGACGATATGCCAAGCCAGTTCCCACGTATAGCCGCAGTCATCCAGCAATACACGCATCAATTCTGGAATCGCCAAAGTCGGGTGGGTGTCGTTGATGTGGATGGCAACTTTTTCGTGGAGATTTTCCAGCGTGCCATAGACGTTCATATGGTGGTTGACAATATCGCCAACAGCCGCCGCACATAGGAAATACTGCTGCCGCAGCCGGAGAAATTTGCCATTTAAGTGGTTATCGTTAGGGTAAAGCACCTTTGAGATGGCGTTTGCCATGGAGTTACGAGAGAGAGCCTGTTCATAGTTCCCCTTGTTAAATTCCTTCATATCGAAACTCGGTGCTTCCGCACGCCACAGGCGCAGCTTCGAGACGCTGTCGCTGCCGTAGCCGGAAACGTACATATCATACGGAAGCGCAATGACCGTGCTATAGTTGACGTGGGAAATATAGTGGTAGGAATCCTGCCAATACTCCTGTATGTTTCCATCGAAGTGGACTTCGATGGCTTCATCCGGATGGGGGTCAAGCCAGACGTTACCGCCGGGCAGCCAGTTGTCCGGGTTTTCGGTTTGCCAGCCGTCTTCCAGTACCTGTTTAAAGATACCGTATTCATAACAAATGGAGTGACCGGTTGCAGGAATGCTCTGGGTTGCCATAGCGTCCAGATAACAAGCCGCCAGTCGTCCCAGACCGCCGTTTCCGAGACCGGCGTCTGGTTCGCATTCAAAAATATTTTCCAGTTTGATGTGATAGTCGCCTAAAATCGACTCCACGTCGTCTTGCAGTTCCAGATTATAGAGTATTGTCTTTAAGGAGCGTCCCATCAGGAATTCCATCGAAAGATAATAAACCTGTTTTTTGCCGATAGAGTATACTCGATTGATAAACTGCTGTCGTTTCCGCTTCAGACGCTTCAGCATCATCGCAGACAGCACCTGATAAATCTGTTTATCTGACGCTTCGTCTGGGGAGACGCTGCATTTGAGCTGCAAATTGCCTACAAATTCCTGTTTCAGTTCTTCTCTTTGTGTATTTGCTGTTTGTTTCCCTGCCATTTTATCCTCCTTCTGCACAGTATGCGTGTGTATCTTGTGCATCGCCGAAAGCCGGAAGTATAACAGATGTGTAACGGTGTTTCTGCGGTGACAATTCGTTTTATTTTTTGGGGTTTCTAGTCGGGTCTGATTTCAGACAGCAGCTGCGACACGTCGTAGTCGTTCTATCAGCAACACATCTGCAATTACTATTATACACATGATTTTGGAATTTGTCAAGTAAAGATTCGGGAAAGCCATTTTATATGTGAAAAAGAAAAAGCCATACCTGAAAAAACAGGACATGACTTTTCACGCAGAGCGTTGAAATCTGCACGATTATTTTTTCGGGAATGGTGAGAACGGATTCACGCATCCCTCGCTCCCTGATAAATAGGCGTTCACACGCCCCTAAAAACGGTGTGGAAAGAGGTAGAAAGGTGAAAAGAGTAGAAACTCGTGTATGTACCGTTTTTCAAAATCAGATTTTTGCTTGCAACAATTATAGGTAATTATAAAAGGGAAGCAATTGTGGCTCCAAGCGCAACAACGACAATAATTGTCACAGCTATGCTGACAATGCTCAAAACAAGACCAACAATTGCGCAAGAAATCGCAATATACCAAAAACAACTCAAGCAAATTGCAACAATTCCCAATACCATAGATGCGACGAGATGCGACGGAAAGACCAACACTTTTTTTCGGTTCCATGCGATAACACACTCCTTTCTGATTGATTTTCTGATATCGTGCAGAGTGACATGAAGAGCATTATAACATGGAGTGACGACAGAATTCGCCCCCATATACTCTAATAAGACAATTAAACCAAAAAAAAAAAAAAAAAAAAAAATACGTGATAGTTTGATGAAAATTAGATGAAAATCAGCTTTTTAATTTCTTATTCTGAATTTCCGATCCCCTCATCAATCCACGCAATCAGCCGTATCACCCGATTCCACGCTTCTTTATCCGCCACCGACTCCCGATAGGTATAGACAATGGCGTTCCAAGTTTCCGGCGTCACTGTTCCCGTAATCGGCAGTACATATTTCTTTTGAAACGTTTCCACCGCTTGTGTCGTTTCTTTTCCGTAAAAGCCGTCTGCGCCAATGTGTATCAAATCTTGCTCTACATGAGAGAGTGCGTGTAAATATCCCTGTATCTCTCAAATATGTTCTCGCTTTTGGGTTTCTGTATATGCCATCCCTGTGCCACCTTTCAAGAAATGATGTATCCCGGATTTTGAAACGGCTGTTTGTCATAGCCGTATCGCAAATCGGAGTAGAGTCCCGCAATGGCGTTCCAGACGGCAGCACCCACTGTGCCATTTTCCGGAAATCCAAACAGTCGTTGAAACACCGTCACCGACGCCTTTGTCACCGGCCCGAAATAACCCGTTGCAGCCACTGCACCCACTTCCGGATATGTCTGATGAATATATGTAAGATATTCCTGTAAAAGCCTGACGTAATCGCTGGTCTGCCCCTCCTGCAATACCGTACCCGGATACAGCACCACATCGTTTCCCGTCGTATCCAGCGGCACAGATGCGAGAATACCGACGTAGGCGTCGTATAACGCCACCCACGTTGCACGGTCGAGAATTCCCGTCTCCGGCAGACCGAACACCTTTTGAAACGACTTGACAGAAGTTTCTGTCTGTGCGCCAAAATAGCCGGTAATGCTGACCGGCTGTACTGCCGCATAATACGCCCCCACTACGCCAAGATAATACTGAACCGTGCGGACTGCTGCGCCCTGCATTCCGATTTCCAGTGTATCGGTAAACTGTTGTATCGCCTCCCATTCGTTTAACCCTTCGGAATTCAGCTCCGCCAGACGTTTTACAATAACGAAAATATAGGCGATTTTGTACCACGTCGCCTCGTTGACGACGCCGTCAGCAGGTAAACCGAAAATCTGTTGAAAGGCGATGACAGCCGCCTGTGTGGACTGTTCAAATGCGCCGATGGTGTCAGCAATTTTGGGAATGGCGGGATAGTTGTAGGAAATTCGGTTTAGCTGCACTTGAATGGTGCGAACGTTCTCCCCACGGTATCCCAGTTCCAGATGATACCCGGGATAAGACAGCGTGTTCGTCTACACCAGCACATTCGAGACAATGTCGATGTTGTTTCCGTAGTAATAGGTCAGGATTTCATAGGGTGTCATGCCCTGTTTTGCAAGCGTCACCGTTCCCCATTGGGACAGTCCCTCACAGACAGCCGTCGTACCGTTACAAAAGGCGGCGAACAGCGGTTCTACGCTGCCCTGCCGACGAATATAGGCGTTGAATAGTTCATCTACCAGCTGACCGATATTTTCAAAAATTTCTCTGCCATAGCTGTAGCTCTGGTCGAATTGGGTGGAGCTTGTGATATCAAAAGGATATCCTCGGGCAGGGTACCATTCGGTGTAAATGCGGTTCAGAGCGAAGCTGACGATGACGTAGATATTGGCACGGATTGCGTTTTCCGGCCATGTAGGGTAGATTTCGCTGGACACCACATTTTTAATATAATCCGGAAACGATACGGTCACATTTTCTACTGCCTCCTCTGGACGCCGCAGGTGTATAGTAATGCGTTCGGGGATAAACGGTTCACCAACAGGCATATTTTTTCCATCTTTCTCTTAAAGGGAATTTTCATCCCGAGAAAAAAGAGGCTCGGGATTTTCAAAGGTCATCGGTTCGGGTTCTTCCGTCAGATCTGCCGGCAGCGGAATCATCGAAAAGACTTGACGAGAGGTCACGCCTGCAAATACAGGGACAGCCTTTGAAATTTGGCGATAATAGCCGGACGCAAATACATGGACGTCGAACGTGCCATAGGACGGATGGGATTCGTCCTGGTTGAGATGTGTTTCACCGGCCGCCGCATCCACAATTATCACAGATACGCCTGGCAACGCCATTCCACCCATGCCGGTGCGTGTGATGACCTGTATCCAACCGGTTGCAGTTTGTGCTTCGGGTTGTGCGGATGGCTTGATTTCGGGTTCTGGTGTGATTTTAGGTTTAGGTGTTGTTTCTGATTTTACTGCAATGTGCGACGCTCGATAGAGCCGCAGCATTTCTTCTCGGTATTCCTCTGGTGTGTGCGGAGTTGTGTTTGCCATAAAAAATGCCTCCTTTTTTTGATATCTTATGCGTATGTGCCGAAAAATAGAACGGCTGTGTAAAAAGAGCTAGAACCGTGTGCCAAAATACGTTCGCTTTTCGCACCCAGTTCTAGCTTATGCTTGCTATTTATTCGACGCTACCGCCGTATCAGATGCCGCCTCACGGCGAAAGAGTAGGATGATGCACCAGACCACACAGATTGCAACAATAATATAAATCGCACGGCTGAGGAATGATGCCGTTCCGCCGAACAACCATGCCACAAGGTCAAACTGGAACACACCGACTAGTCCCCAGTTGATACCGCCAATGATAAGCAGCGATAAACAAAGCTTATCCCACATAGGATTCCCTCCTTTCCGCAGTGCTGCAAAAATCCTTGTCTGGTTTTTACAGATTCGCTTGCGTCTATTATGTCGCAGTTTGTCTTCGTTATGCATATAGAGAAAGATTATCCAAAATCCACAGATTCCGACAAATTGTCCTACAATAATCACCAAAAAAACAGCGCGTCATTTGTGCAAATCTACAAAAAAAACCAATTTATTTCTTTTTTTTTACTTTTGACTTGACGAATCAAACGGATTGCGGTATACTATTCATAGTGATAAGCTACTCAAATAGAAGGCTTGAACAGTAGTTGTCGTTGTTACTGCTTGTGCATATGCTTCGGCTTTGTTTGGGTACTTTTATTATGAATTTTATCACTCGTTTTGTTGTCTCCTTTCTTTTGTTCTACATTTTTTAACACTTTTTTTTGCTGGATGGCGTTGCTGTCCAGTTTTTTTTATGATTTTGTAATTTTCAATAAATCGGACAAAATTGCATGAATTATACACGTGATTTTGGACATAATAGCGAAAATAAAGGAGATTGCAGCAATTCCTTTGACAAAAGAAATATCTCTGTGGTATGATACTAATAGTTAGTAAAGGCTAACTATAGAGTTTTACACGGTACATTTTATCATGCACCATATTTTTTATTCAAAAGTTAGTCTATGCTAACAATAGGAGGGCTCAAAAAAAGATGAAACACAGCATGGCAATACGATCTTCGGTTGAAACGGCGTCCTTTGGGTATAAATTGGCGTATCACAGTGCGCCGTCCCTGTTGGGACTGAAACCTGCAAATTTATTTTCTCTCAATCAAAGGGCATACAATTTCGATACGGAAGTGCGCCGTTTTCGCCGCAACATGGGGCATTATGGCTTATGGATGCGGACAATCTGTCGCAATCAGAATCGCTGTACGCTGCTCGTATTCCGAGAGGATATGCTGGAGCGTTTGCTCCAAGACCCTGACCGGCGTGTGGTTTTGACGGCGTACGGCTATGAGGCGTCGTGGGATTTGGAGGCGTGTCTGACGTTTTTCTCCGGTCGAATCTCTCACAGTGTGGAATTTCCCCACGAGACGGGAATTTTCTTAGGCTATCCTGTGCAGGACGTCATTGGCTTTATCCAGAACCGTGGTGAAAATTTTAAACTTTGCGGTGTCTGGAAGGTCTACGACAATCCGGAGCAAGCGCAGCACACCTTTGACCTGTATGACCGCTGCCGAGAGGCACTGTGTAAACAGCTTGAAGGGGACGGCGATCTTTATCAGACCTTGCCCCGACTCATTGCACGAGGAAATATTTTAGGTACGTTGAAAAAATATGTTATGGAGATGTAGCACGAGCTTTTTTGCGTACACGATTTCAAGGAGGAACATATCATATGAAAGCAGCAGTAATTTATTGGAGCGGCACGGGCAACACCCAGATGATGGCGGAAGCTGTGGCAGCGGGCGTCGGTGCAGAGCTTTACACCGTATCGGAATTTAGCGGCGATTTCGATTCCTACGACAAGCTGGCGTTTGGTTGTCCTGCAATGGGCGACGAAGTGTTGGAGGAAAGCGAGTTCGAGCCGTTTTTTGCAGCCATCGAAAGCGCACTCGACGGAAAAGCAGTAGCATTGTTCGGCTCTTACGATTGGGGCGACGGCGAATAGATGCGTCAGTGGGTAGAGCGTGTCACGAATGACGGTGCAACGGTCATTGGCGGTGAGGGACTAATCGCCAACAATACCCCAACGGACGAAGATTTGGAAAAGTGTCGTCAGCTTCTGGCAGACTAAATCCAAAACAATTCCAAACAAAAGAGCAGCAAAAAACACGGAGTTTACATGGACTCCGTGTTTGTGTTTATGTAGTCAGGTTTTCGCTTTCGCTTGTCACCGTCTGTGTGAATCGCTTGAAAGCAGCTTTTCCCATGTCATCTTGTGCAAATACGCCGGCATCTAGGAGAACCGCTTCAAATACACGCCCGATTTCCAACTTCACCGTTTCCATCGCTTCCGCTTCAGAAAATGTCTTTCCCTGATACTGATTGTAGATTTCCTCCAGCCATGGCAAGTGTGCCTCTAGCTGGGGATATTTTTCTGGAGCAAAGGTGTCGTTATGCATCAAAACCTGTGCCATCTCCGGCAGTTCCTTTGCCAATCGTCCCGGCAGCACCGCCAAGCCCATCACTTCAATGAGACCAATGTTTTCTTTTTTGATGTGGTGCAGCTTTGGATTTGGGTGAAAGCGTCCTAGAGGACGTTCTTTCGTGGTGCGATTATTTCGCAGAACTAGGTCGATTTCATACTGCGTTCCACGCATTCGGGCAATTGGTGTAATGGTGTTGTGCGGTGTGCCGTTTGTTTCAGATAATATTTCTACGCTCGGGTCGCTGTAACCACGCCAAGCGTGCAGTATCTGACAGCACGCCTGTTCCAATTCGTGTCGATTGTCGCTTCGCAGCCGAATGACCGACAGCGGCCAGCGTACCACGCCTGCTTGAACGGATGGTGTCTGTGGCAGAGAAAACGTCTGTACAATTTCCGCCTGTTCCATGGCGAAGGAATAGTGTCCGCCCTGAAAATGTTCATGACTCAAAATCGAGCCGCCGACAATCGGCAAATCCGCATTAGAACCCATAAAATAGTGTGGCAAAAATGCAATTGCATCCAACAGCTTTCCAAAGACAGCATCGTCAATTTTCATTGGCGTATGTGTGCCATGGAATAAGATACAGTGTTCCGGGTAGTAGCCATAGGGCGAGTATTGCAGATACCAGGGATTTCCATGAATTTCCACCGGAACAGGACGGAGATTTTGTCTTGCAGGGTGCGTCGCCGTACCCGCAAAGCCGGTATTTTCCAGACAAAGCTGACACAAGGGGTAGCTTGTCTGCTTTAGTAATTTGGCTGCGGCAATATCTCTCGGGTCTTTTTCCGACTTCAACAAATTGATTGTGATATCCAGTGTACCGAATGTGCCATGATATTTCCAGCAGAGATTTTTCGTAATGGCTCCAGTGCGGACATAGTTGGTATTTTTGCTGAAAGCATAATACCAATCGGTTGCCGCCTGTGGACTGTCTGTATATGCGGATTGAAATTTTGCGATGATTTCGTGAGGCATGGGTGTCAGATAGCCCATCATACGGGTTTCAAATCGTTCCCGACTGGCAGCTGTATCCTCCAGAAGGTTTTTCTCACAGGCAGCGTTTGTTAAAATTTTCAAGACATCATCAATCGAATCGTCAGGCTGAAACGCTATGTCTTCTTTGGGTGTCGTCCAATCGGACAGTTGCAGCAAATCCAGTAATCCGTTGCGGACATAGATTTGGTCGGCAGGAGAAATCAATGCACGAGAAATACCGTAGTGCAACAGTTTTTCTATGGCAATGGCGATTGTTTCATACATGATAATTACCTATTTCTTTCCAAATTATCGGATTTTTGCTCCAACCGGCAATGCGTCGTCTGGGAAAATCACTTTTACATCGCCGTTTGGCATATCGGATGCACAAATCATGCCGCAGCTCTCCACACCGCAGAGCTTTGCAGGTTTTAGGTTTGCCACGAGGATAATTTTCTTTCCAATCAAATCCTCCGGTTGATACCACGGCGCAATGCCGGATACCACCTGTCTGCCGCCCATACCGTCGTCCAGTTGCAGCCGCAGCAGCTTTTTTGACTTTTTCACTTTTTCACATTCTACCACTTTTGCCACACGCAAATCCACTGTGCCGAACTGTTCTATGTCGATTTCTGGTTCTAGTGGCTGCGGCGTAAATTCCGGCTCTTTGGATTCTTCTTTTGGATGAGATTGCAGAATTAGCTGATTCAGCTCATCGATTTCTTTTTCCACGTCGATGCGGGGGAAGAGAATTTTGCCCTTGTGTACGGTGACATTCTGCGGCAGTACACCGAAAGTACCGATGGTGTCATACTGCGTTTCGGCTTCTCCTGCACCAATTTGTTCCCAGACTTTCGGCATCGTCTCCGGCATGAATGTGGACAGCGGTATAGAAATGATTCGAATCGTTTCCAGCAGATGGTACAGAACGGTTGCAAGTCTTGCTTTTTTTGTCTCATCTTTGCCAAGAATCCACGGTGTTGTTTCGTCGATATATTTATTGGCACGGGATACCACCTGGAAAATTTCAATCAGGATCTGATTGAGCTGTGTTTTATCCAGCAGCTCTTCCAGTTTTCCCTTGAGTCCTGTTGCCATTTCAGCGAGTTCGCTGTCCAATGCACCGCTCTCCCGTTCGCTTGGAAGTGTACCGCCGAAGTATTTGTCCGCCATTGCCACGGTACGGGAAACGAGATTTCCCAGTCCGTTTGCCAGATCGGAATTGATGCGATTGATCATGATTTCATTGGAAAAGGAGCTGTCTGCTCCCAGTGCCATCTCACGCAGAATGTGATAGCGAATGGCGTCCGCACCGTAGCGATCTGCCAACAGGAACGGATCGACGACATTCCCTAGGGATTTGGACATTTTTTGACCATTGAACGTAATCCAGCCGTGTACCGCCAGATGTTTCGGCAGGGGTAAATCCAGTGCCATGAGTATTGCGGGCCAAGTGATTGCGTGGAATCGCATAATATCCTTTGCTACCATATGCAAATCTGCGGGCCAGAAAGTGTCATAGTCCGAATAGGTGTCGTTTTCATATCCCAGCGCACTGATATAGTTGGATAGTGCGTCCACCCAGACATAGATGACGTGTCCCTCGTCGAAATCCACCGGAATGCCCCAGGTGAAAGAAGTACGGGAAACACACAAATCCTCCAGACCCGGTTTGATGAAGTTGTTTACCAGTTCCACTACACGGGTTTTCGGCTGTAAATAGTCGGTTTCTGTCAGCAGTTTTTCAATTCGATCGGCGAAGGGAGACATTTTCATGAAGTATGCCTCTTCCTTTGCCTCGGCGACGGGACGGTGACACTCTGGACAATAGCCGTTTTCGTCCAGCTGAGACTGTGTCCAGAAGCTCTCACAGGGGGTACAATATTTTCCTTTATATTCGCCCTTGTAGATATAACCACGGTCATAGAGCTCCCGAAAGATTTTCTGCACGGTCTTGATGTGATAATCGTCTGTCGTGCGGATATATCTGTCATAGCGGATATTCATGCGTGCCCAAAGTGACTTGAACGTCTCGACGATTTCGTCTACATATTCTTTTGGTGTAACGCCAGCCTCAGCGGCTTTTTGTTCAATTTTTTGACCATGTTCATCCGTGCCGGTTAAGAACATCACATCGAACCCTTGCATCCGTCGCAGTCTTGCAATGGTGTCACAAGCGACGGTCGTGTAGCAGTGACCGATGTGTGGGTTTCCAGAGGGGTAATAAATCGGGGTTGTGATATAATAAGGTTTCTTTGGCGTTTCTGGCATTGGTATAATCCTCCTGCATTTTATAAGTTTTTATAAATATAGAGTAATATGCTAGTTTTATCCGGTATTACACGAGGGATGGTTTCCGGCGGATGTTTCAGCAAAGTAGCATTGAATCTGATAGGCGTCTGAGATGGAATCATAGCCGTCGCCGTCAATATCGCCTGCCGCCACTTGTGCCGGCAAAAGACCGCCAATCGACCCTGCGGAATTCTCAGCGAATTCCACAAGACAGAGATAGCCATCTCTACTGTCGATTTCGCCGTTTTCGTTCACGTCGCCGAGCGTATAGTCATACGCCGCATATTCGTACACTGGATAGGAGATGACGCTGTATTTTTCCAGCAGTGCCAATAGATTTTCAGCGGCATTGTCAATTTCCCATTGTTCCGCTGTGCTGTCTGCGAGAACGGATACAGCAGTGGTATAGGCATCAAAAAGGCTATTCACGCCTGCATCTTCTGCGAGTGCTAGAGCCTGTTCCAGCTGTGTGGTATTGGTGGTATCCGACGTATTTTGTACAATCGCCTTTAAAGCGACGTTGTGATAGTCGCTGTACTTGCTGCGTAATTCTTCCATATCCACCCATTCGGAATCCGTTTTGAGATAACTCTGTCCCGTCAGATTGGAACAGGTGGTAGACGCCGTACCGTCCGTATCGACTTCTACGGAAATATACGGATCGCTTGCATTGGGGTCACTTGTCATATTGGAGAGAGAAAGTACAATCGAAAAACGATCGCCTCGCTCCAGCGTGACAGCTTGGTTTAAAGCAACGGACTTATAGCCGCTGTATGTCGTGGTTCTCGTTTGACGCAATACTCTCGTGCCATCCGTCGGATCTTCTGCGTCGTCGTCCAGCAGATAGACGGAAATGGTGAAATTTAGCTTGTCTGTATTTGTCGAGAGAATCGGGAACATCACTTCGGTTAGTTCGCCGTCTGCCTCCGCCGTGAATACATTTGCCGCAGCATCTACGCACATACCGCCATAGGAGAGACCGCCGTCGTATTGATAACAAACCGTATCGCCGGATTGTTCCACCATCTGATAGCGTGCCAGTTCACAGAGGGAAAGCTCTTCATAGGACATCCAGAAATAGCCTTCATAGGTGTCGTCGTCGCCCCAGCTGTTTTGACAGAGCCATGCACCGTCACTGGAGGGCTGACTGCCGTTTTTACTGCAAAAATTCTCCTTGGCATAATCATCATCCCAGCCGATGATTAAAATTGCGTGGTTAGCACTGTCCTCGTCATAGACGTTTTGATAATAGGCAGAAGAAGTGCCGTTGTCATAATACTGGTCGCTGGAATAATAGCACGCACTGACTGCACCGGTTTCCATAATCCATTCTTTTATAACAGATTCTGAGCCGGTCGCCAGTGACCAGATAATATCCGAAGAGTCCATGCGATAATACGAGGTATAGCGATTATATTCGGAATAGCCATTGCTCCAGTCTGACACGGCGGCATATTTATCCAGTTCCAAGCCGGTACCGGATGCCAGAGCGAAGCTTGCGATTGCCGCATTGCCGCCTCCTTGTCCTTTTTTGTTTAGGGTGACATAGTCGCCGCTGGTAAAATCGCCGGATCGGTTGTGTTCCGTATAAATGTACCAGCAGAGGGAGGATTCGGACAGATCAATATCATCCATTCCGTTCCCCCAATCGTCGCCGATGGAGAGTCCTCGCATGAGGATATTGGACTCACAGGCACTGATGGTGGAATACGCCCAGCACATACCAGTAGAGCCTTGATCCTTGACACTGGTGGTATAGCACACACCGTCTACGTCACGTAAATCGTAAGAGGAGGGGAGCGAGGACGCCTGACGCAGTGCAAAATCGGTGTCGTCCGCCGTCGTTTCTACGATAGAAATGATACTTCCATCGTCCGCATAAATTTGCGGCGTCAAAATGGAATCGTTTTGATTCCAAGTGATTTGAATCGTCGGAATATCGTAATCACAGTCTGACGAGTCGGTGTCCCACGCTTCGACAATGGTCGAGGCGGGAAGCAGAAATAGGAGGAGGGAGAGACCGGCAGTAAAAGGCTTCCGGTAAAATTTTCGGTTCATAGAATCACCTCCGTGGGGATCAGGCACCGCCGTCGGGTTATGTGAACGGTTTGGTGCAAAAGAAAAATTCGTGATTTTATTATAGCACATGATATAAAAAAGGTCAAGAGGTGGGAGAAAGATTTGTTGGAAAAGGCACAGCAGGGTATCATCAGGTACATAAAAAATTGTCGTTTACATGGATTTTGCAAAATTCCCCTTATTTATTTTCTGTGCGGATGTATAATAATAACAAGGCGACACCGCACAGGGTTGCCGGAAGAAGAAAATTTGAAGTATCTGCACTTTGAAAGGATTTGCTCATGAAAACAAGAGATCACAAAAAGCTGGCAGGTTTTTGGGCTTGTCGCTTGGACGCCTATTTGCCCCATGCGTATGCGCTGGCTTTTTTCTACGGAAATTTAGAGCCGGACATGAATATTTTCACCCATTTTCATGGCTTTACGAAAAAGCATAAACTCCATGGACACCGATTTGTGATAATTTATCCTATTTTACTTCGGATGTTACAGCGTGATGTGGGAAAACCATTGACGCTGCTGCGCTGTTACCGAATTGGAAAGTGTTGTCACTATACGACAGATATTTTTACTTTTGCCCATAATCCGGAATTTATTGGACAATTCAGCGAACACAATCGGTATGAAGCGATGCTTCATGCCTATTTTTAGGAGATATTGCCACGCTATGATACCCACCTGACGCTTTGTCCCGTCGATTCCGACACATTTCCTGCACAGCTAGCTGCACTCCATGCCCAGTATGCCGCCCATCCCCATAGCGTGGAACAGGACTGCCGCTATATTTTCACGGCGACAAAGATACTTCTGGAAGCGTGTCTGGCGAGGGAAATTCTGCCGTTGGCAGAATCTAACACACGCCCGTGGGTATTATCCTGTCATTTTCACGGACTTTCGCTTTTTCCGAAACAAATTTCACAGAGATGAAAATTCATAATTTACTGTAGAAATTATCATAATATATGTTTATAATTAGAAAAGAAAAAATGAAAAAATGGGGGATAAAAAATGGAAACCAAAACACAGGTGGATACTGCGTCAATTTCCAGTTCTGCTTCTGCGAAATCGGTGTCCTTTCTGGCACGTTGTCATGCAATTCGGCAGCGCATTGCACCAGTGATAAAGCGAAACGGGAAGCCGTACTTGATTTTACTCATCATCCATGTGGTGGGAATTGTGGCGATTTTGCGAGCGGATGTTTCCTACTTAGACGATGTGGGACGGGTGGCAAAGGGTTATTAGGAATTCGCTACGGTCTATGGCAGATGGATTTCGTCGCTGTTGTCGAATCTGCTCCACGCAGGCACATATCTAACGGATATTGCTCCCTTGCCGTAGCTGATGGCGTCTGCAATCTGCGCACTGTCTGCACTCGTTTTGATCCGAATTTTTTCGGGAAATTGAATGTTTTCTCTATGGAATTATGCGGCGGTTATTCCGCTTGGCTTGTCGCCGTATTTTTTGGGATGTATGGTCTTTCACTATGATTCGCCTTATATGGCACTGTCTGTATTGGCGAGCCTTGTACCGTTTTTGTTTTATCGCAGAAAAAGTCTGAAAGCGTATGGAATTGTCTCCTTTTGCGGTCAGCTTGTGATGTGTATGACGTATCAGGCGTCGTCCGGCATCTATCCCATGATGGTGGTAATTTTGTGCTTTCTCATGTGGATCCGAGGGGAAGAATCAAAACGCATTTTCCGCTTTTTCTGGGTTTCCCTGTTTGTCTATGTAGAGGCATTGTTGATTTTTGAATTGCTTTTGGCACTGTTCGTCACAGAGACACGGGAGAACGTGGACGCCGCTTTTCCAGAATTAAAAGAACTGTTTCCTACGATTTTTGAAAATTATGAAAAATATTTCAAAACGTTTTGGAATGATATGAAACTATTCTGGAAAATCTGTATTGGGATGATTTTGTTGTGCTTTTTGGGTACGAGTGTCTGGCGGGCAAGGCGAAATAAATTTGCCGCACTGGGACTCAGTCTCCTGACGCTGGTGTTATCCATCTTACTGATGTTCGGCGTGTATCCGCTGATGGCTAAGCCTTTGTATGTTGCACGAACCATGTACGGAATTGGTGTGCTTATCGCAATTCTCAGCGTAGTCGTTGTACAATCGTGTCCCAATCGCTTTTTATCGCCTTTTACTTTGGGAAAGCTTGCCATAACTGCACTAAGCTGGTGCTTTTTCGTCTTTTCGTTTATATTCGGAAATGCTCTTTTTGTACAGCAAGAATACACCGATATGCGGATGCAGGAGATCATCGATGATCTGACCGATCTGGAAGTGATGAAAACGGGGGGAACGGTAGAATTAAAAGTCGTCGGCTCAATCGGCTATGCACCGGTGGTTCGCAATATGCCAAGTGATTCCAAAATGTTAAAGCGACTGCTGCGGGTACAGCTGGACGATTCCCAAACGGCGTGGGGTGATTATTTGCTGCTCAACTATTACGGCTTGCCGGTGACAAGAGCCTCTGAGACATTTGGTTTGGAGGAACTCTATCTGGAGTCGAATACCACTTATCACGCAATCTATACCAACGATACTCAAGTATTGGTCTATCTGAAAGATTTGCCATAAGCCGTGATTTTTAGAAATTTTAGAAAAACGAAGGCGACACACCATTTTTTTGGAGTGCCGCCTTTTATTATGAAGTTTTTATTAGGAAAAGACGATATAGCGTTTTTGATTGTGGATGTAAGTGCTGATGACAAGTCCGATTGCCACGTACATACTGATAGTCGCCGTACCGCCTGCACTAACGAACGGCAAGGGAATGCCGATAACTGGAGCAACTTTTAGTACCATGCCAATATTCATAAAACAGTGAATGAACAGCATACTGAACACACCCACACAAATGAACATTCCCAGCTTATCTTTACAGCGATAGCTATTGTACAGCACCTTCAGACAAATGAAAGCCAATACTGCAACCAAAGCCATTGCACCGACGAATCCCAGCGTCTGTCCCACCTGTGCAAATATAAAGTCATTGTGCAGCTCTGGTACGGAGACATAGCTGTCTGCGTCTGTATTTAACCCGATACCGAAAATATTTCCGTTCGCAAGTGCCTTAAGTCCCAAATCCTGTTGATATTCCAGCCCCTTAGGATCGGTACCGGGGTTGAGCAGTACCAGAATTCGGTTTTTGTGGATGTCGTCCAAGATAAAATTCCAGATGAGAACCAGTACAGTGGGAATGGCGATGATGAATGCGAGATAATATTTCAAGTTGACTCGTGCAGAAAAAAGCATTCCCAAAAAGACGACGGCAAAAACGATCGCTGTGCCATAGTCCTTTTGGAGTGCGATAATTGCCGTAGGAACTGCGCCGTGGATACACAGAAGCAGCATATGAAGCGGTTTATTGATGTTTTTTTCGTCTTTTGCCAAATGCAGCGCAAACGTCATGATGAACGCTAATTTTAGTATCTCTGACGGCTGAAACTGAATAATCCCTAGATTTAACCACGCCTGATCGTCTGTGCCGTCTCGTTTGACGCCTAAGGACGTAAAACACAGCAGTGTCAAAATCAGTGCGATGGGTGCAAAAACAAACCACAGCCGTACTACCTTGTGATAGTCAATTGCAGCGAGAATCAATGCGCCTGCAAGACCGATGAGGCTAGCGGAAATTTGCGTGCGGAACTGGCTGTCGTCTACAGAACTTAAGATGCCGTTTTGCCAGATAGAATAAAGCATTGTCGCACTTAGGACGGAGCAAAGCAGAACGGCGAGCAGCAGCAGTTTATTTAAGCCTTTCCAATACGACACCAGTACGCCGGGATGTGCTTCTTTTTTGTTGTCCCGTTTGGAACGTGTATATTTCTTGTTCATGCGTATCCTTTCTATGTCAGCCTATCGACGACCAATATTTTCGGTCAAGACTGCGAAATTGTACCGTAGCGGCGATGTGTTCTTTTTGAATGGTGTCTTTTCCGCTCATATCGGCGATGGTGCGGGCAACCTTTAAAATTTTGTCATATGCACGGGCACTGAGTCCCAATTTGTTAAATACCGCTTGCAGCATGACAGAGGCTTCGTACGTCAGGGGGCAATATTTCTGAATTTTTCCCGGCGGGATCACGGCGTTGTTATAAATTCCTGTGTCACGGAATCGCTCGTACTGAATGCTGCGCACCATCTGAATGCGCTTTCGGATGGAAGCAGAGTCTTCTGCCTTTGCCTGACTGGACAAATCTTCAAAGGATACTGGTTCCACCTCAATATGCAAGTCAAATCGATCCAGCAGCGGACCAGAAATTTTTCCGAGATATTTTCGAACTGCTCCGGGGGAACAAGTGCATTTTCGTTTTGGATGACCATAATATCCACATGGACAGGGGTTCATTGCGCCAATCAGCATAAACGAACAGGGATAAGATACCGTACCAGATGCACGGGTGATTGTCACACGGCGATCTTCCAGAGGCTGCCGCATGATTTCTAAGGTATGACGGTCGAACTCTGCCAATTCATCGAGAAATAGCAGACCGTTGTGTGCCAGCGACACTTCGCTGGGACGTGGAATGGTACCGCCGCCAACCAGCCCCGCACCGGAAATGGTGTGGTGAGGCGCACGGAACGGACGTCAGGTCAAAAACGGTTTTTCCGAATCCAGCATTCCAGCAACGGAATAAACCTGTGTGGTTTCCATGGATTCTTCCCATGTCATTTCCGGCAGAATCGTAGGAATCCGCTTCGCCAGCATACTTTTTCCGCTGCCCGGACTGCCGATCATCAAGGCGTTGTGTCCGCCGGAGGCTGCGACTTCCAGCACATAGCGGACGTTTTGCTGTCCTTTCACCTCAGAAAAATCGAAGAGACCTACGGCGTCTTTTTTTTGTTGGCAAATAGGGCGGTTGTTTTGGAATTGCCGCCATGCCGCTCAGGTATGCAAACAGGTCGGCAATGTGATCCACGCCGTAAACATCAATTCCGGCGGCAGAAGCTTCTGCGGCATTTTCCTTTGGAACATACAATTCTATTGCTCCCTTTTGTGCCGCCAGAAGTGCCATAGAGAGTACGCCGTTGATGCGGCGAACGTGACCGGAGAGTGACACTTCCCCCAGAAAATAGCGTGTTTCCGGCTGCGGCGGAAGCTGCTCCAATCCCACGAGGAGACCGAGCAGCATACCGAGGTCGTACATGGTGCCGGTTTTTTTGACATCCGCAGGAGCAAGATTGATGATGATACGCTTTGGCGGAATGGGAATTGAAATGCTCTGGAGCGCAGAGCGAATCCGTTCCCGACTTTCCTTCACGGCGTTGTCGGGGAGACCAACGATTTCGATTGTAGGTGTACCACGGGTGAGGCTGATTTCTACATCGACGGGAAAAGTGTTTAAACCGTAGAGTCCGAAACTTTTGATTTTTGTATACATGGGCAACACCTCTTACTGAATAAGAACATCTCGTATCCAATATTATAGCATATTCAGCAAAAAAAGTAAACAGGAAAAATGGAAATAAAAAAAAAGAACCTCCCGTGCAGGATAGACTGTTCTAGGATTTTTGTAGGAAAGCATGGTATCATAAATGAGATTCATATATTATTTGTAAAAGTGTATAAAATTTATGAGTTAGACTTGACAAACATTTTACATTATAATATAATAATAAAATGCATTGAAATGTGTCAAATCAAATTTCGGTAAAATAGTATACCACATCCGCCCGCATCTGTCAAGAGGTATTTTCAAATTTTGAAAAAAAGAAAGTTCATGGCAGAATGACAGGCGGTTTTTATGCCAAGGCAGCGTATGCTGCAAATCACGTTAAGGAGGTTTTTCGCATGGTGCAAGTTACGCCAAAACAGTGCGGAAAAAATGTACGGATGAACTTCGGGAAAATCAATGAGGTTCTGGATATTCCGAACCTGATTGAAGTCCAAAAGAATTCCTATAATTGGTTTCAGGATAAAGGAATGCGTGAAGTTCTAAACGATTTTTCTTCCATTACGGACTACAACGGAAATCTGGTACTGAGCTTTACAGATTACCGCATTGACAAGACGCCTAAATATACCATTGCAGAATGTAAAGATCGTGATGTGACTTATGCAGCACCTTTGCGTGTCACGACACGTCTCTGGAACAAAGAAACCGGCGAAGTAAAAGAGAGCAAAATCTACATGGGCGATTTTCCGCTGATGACAGATAGTGGTACTTTCGTAATCAACGGTGCAGAACGTGTTATCGTTTCGCAGCTGGTTCGTTCTCCCGGTGTGTATTATGCCTCGGAAAAGGATTGCACCGGTAAGGATCTATTCAAATCGACCGTAATTCCAAACCGTGGTGCTTGGCTGGAATATGAAATGGACTCGAACGACGTGGTATATGTCCGCATCGACAAGAACAGCAAAATCCCGATTACCGTTTTCATTCGGGCATTGGGACTGGGCACAAACGAAGATATTCAGGAAATGTTCGGTGAAGATGAACGTCTGAGTCAGACAATTCTCCAGAAAGACAAGACGGAGGATACGGACAGTGCCTTGATCGAGGTATACAAAAAGCTTCGCCCGGGAGAACCGCCTACTGTGGAAAGCTCCCTGACACACTTGAATAATCTGTTTTTTGACGCAAGACGTTATGATCTCTGCTGTTTCGGCAGATATAAATATAATAAAAAGCTGGGACTTGCCAGCCGTCTGGCAGGACACGAGCTGGCTCGTCCGATTGTCAACGAATCCACAGGAGAACTGATGTTTACTGCCGGCGACGTTTTGACCTATCAGCAGGCAGTGCAGGTGCAGGAAGCTGGCATCAAATCCGCTTACGTCAAGGTGGAGACGAAAGAGTATTTTCAAAACGAACTTGGCGAAAGCGAAACTCGTTTTGTGGAAAAGGAAATCAAAATCCTAGGAAACGGTATGGTTGACATTGACGGCTACGTGAACTTTGACTGTGAGCCGTTGGGCATCAGCGAAAAGGTGCGCTATGACGTGCTACAGGAAATTCTGAATATGGCATCGGATGAAGACGAGCTGAAGCAGATGATTCGGAAACGTGCCGATGAGCTGGTGCCGAAGCATATTATTTTAGACGATATTTATGCGACCATCAGCTATTTTCTGAACTTGTGTGATGGCGTCGGGTCAGTAGACGACATCGACCATTTGGGAAACCGCCGGATTCGTTCAGTGGGCGAATTGCTCCAGAATCAGTTCCGCATTGGCTTTAGCCGAATGGAACGTGTGATTCAGGAACGGATGAACATTCAGTCCCAAGATATGGACACCATCACCCCACAGACACTCGTAAACATCCGTACCGTCGCATCGGCGGTTAAGGAGTTTTTTTGCTCCTCGCCTTTGTCTCAGTTCATGGATCAGAATAATCCGTTGGCAGAGCTGACCCATAAGCGGCGTCTGTCTGCACTGGGACCGGGCGGTCTGTCTCGAGACCGTGCAGGATTTGAAGTGCGTGATGTACACTACAGCCACTACGGCAGAATGTGTCCGATTGAGACACCAGAAGGGCCGAACATTGGCTTGATTTCTTATTTGGCGACATTTGCTCGCATTAACCAATATGGCTTCATCGAAGCACCATATCGTCGGGTGGACAAAACGACAGGTATCGTGACAGACGAGGTTGTCTATATGACGGCAGATATGGAAGATAATTATATGGTGGCACAGGCGAACGAACCATTGACAGACGACGGACACTTTGCCAATGCCAAGGTTGCCGGACGGCATCGTGACCTGATTTTGGAAATCGATGCTGAAAAGGTCGACTTCATGGACGTTTCCCCGAAGATGGTAGTTTCCGTTGCAACGTCTATGATTCCATTCCTAGAAAACGACGACGCAAACCGTGCGCTGATGGGTTCGAATATGCAGCGACAAGCAGTACCGCTGTTAAAAACAGAACGTCCTTTCGTGGGTACGGGTATGGAATATAAGGCGGCAGTTGACTCAGGCGTCTGCGTTCTGGCAGATTGTGATGGTGTGATCGATTCCGTTGCAGCAGATCAGATAACGCTTGTCGGCGACGACGGAAAGACCTATCATTATACGCTGCAAAAATATAAGCGTTCCAACCAGTCTACCTGCATCAATCAAAAGCCGATTGTTTCTGTAGGCGATCGTGTCGAAAAAGGACAGGTTCTGGCGGATGGCCCTGCGACCTGCGACGGCGAAATTTCTCTTGGAAAGAATGTACTGATTGGCTTTATGACCTGGGAGGGTTATAACTATGAGGACGCCGTACTTCTGAACGAACGGCTGGTACGGGAGGATGTGTTCACTTCGGTTCACATCGAAGAACTGGAAATCGAATGTCGGAATACGAGGCTCGGGCCGGAAGAAATCACGAGAGATATTCCAAACGTGGGTGACGATGCACTGAAAGATCTGGATGAAAACGGTATCATTCGTATCGGTGCAGAAGTACACGCAGGCGATATTTTGGTCGGAAAAGTAACGCCGAAGGGTGAAACAGAACTGACCGCAGAAGAACGGCTGCTCCGTGCGATTTTCGGTGAAAAGGCGAGAGAAGTGCGGGATAATTCCTTGAAAGTGCCCCACGGCGAATCCGGCATTATCGTGGACGTTCGTGTTTTCACGAGAGAAAACTGCGAGGAGCTGTCGTCGGGCGTTAATATGTTGGTGCGCTGTTATATTGCGCAAAAGCGAAAGATTTCTGTCGGCGACAAAATGGCAGGCAGACACGGCAACAAGGGCGTTGTGTCTCGCATTCTACCAGAAGAGGATATGCCATTCCTGCCGGACGGCACACCGCTGGACATTGTATTGAATCCACTTGGCGTACCGTCACGTATGAATATCGGACAGATACTGGAAGTACACCTGGGTATGGCGGCAAAGGCTCTGGGCTGGCACATCATGACACCGGTATTTGACGGCGCACACGAGGACGATATTCGTGCTTGTTTCCGAGAGGCAAATGAAAAAAATAAAGACCATCGGGACGATCCGTTTGAATTGAAGCCTATGGATAAGGTGATTAACCCGAAAGCATTGGAAATGAGCGAGGACGGGAAATTCACGCTCTATGACGGCAGAACTGGTGAGAAGTTCGACAACCGTATTACAGTCGGTTATATGTACTACTTGAAGCTCCACCATCTGGTAGATGATAAGATTCACGCAAGATCCGTTGGTCCCTATGCACTGGTTACCCAACAGCCGCTGGGCGGAAAAGCACAGTTCGGCGGACAGCGTTTCGGCGAGATGGAAGTCTGGGCGTTGGAGGCATACGGTGCTGCATATACCTTACAGGAAATCATGACGGTGAAATCAGACGATACCGTCGGTCGTGTCAACACCTATGAGGCAATTGTCAAAGGACAAAACGTACCGAAATCCGGTATTCCGGAATCCTTTAAGGTACTCATCAAAGAAATGCAGTCTCTGGGTCTGGACGTCAAGGTGCTGGATACGAACCAAGAAGAGATTGACCTAAAGGCGAATTTTGATGAGGATGATAACATTATTCCGCAGCCGGTATCCTTTGCGGATGATGAGATTCAGGAGACAATGGAATACGATGGTGTCGATCAGGATATGGAAGACGCCGATTTGTCCTTCTCTGATGAAAATGAGGATGATGACTTCGAGGAGAATCTGATGCCGGTCACAAGCGGTTTGGATGACGAAGAACCACTGCTTGGAGATTTTGATGACGATGACGACTTGTTCTGATTCTAATTTTGATTGGGTCAAAATCGAGCCGGCGCAGATGATATATACGCTGGCGTTTGATAGGAAACGTTTTGAGGAGCATCCGAGCTGCGGCTCGGGTGGCTTCCCTGCAATTTTAGGAGGAAAATGGTTTGGAATTTAATACGTTTGAATCCATAAAAATTGGTCTCGCTTCGCCGGAACGCATTCGGGAATGGTCCTATGGTGAAGTAAAACGTCCGGAGACCATTAACTATCGGACACAAAAGCCGGAACGTGACGGCTTATACTGTGAGCGCATTTTTGGACCGACAAAAGACTGGGAATGTCATTGCGGAAAGTTCAAGAAGATTCGTTTTAAAGGCAAGGTCTGCGACCGCTGCGGCGTTGAGGTGACACGGGCAAAGGTTCGTCGGGAACGGATGGGTCATATCGAACTGGCAGCTCCCGTTTCTCATATTTGGTATTTCAAGGGTACACCGTCGAGAATCGGTCAGCTTTTGGAGATTTCACAAAAGCGGCTGGAAGAGGTGCTGTATTTCACAAAATATATTGTGGTAGACCCGGGAAATGTGCCGGAACTGGCACCCAAACAGCTGTTGACAGAGAGCGAGTATATTTCGTTTCGAGAGAAGTATAGCGAAGAATTTCAAGCGGAAATGGGCGCAGAAGCGATTCAGAAGCTGCTTCGTGCCGTCGATTTAGACGAGCTTTCCGCACAGCTGAAAATGGAACTGGAAGGACTCAGTTCCGGTCAAAAGCATGTAAGACTCTTGAAACGACTGGAAATTGTCGAAGCATTTCGGCAGTCCGGCAATCATCCAGAATGGATGATTTTGAATGTGGTGCCGGTGATTCCGCCGGATTTGCGCCCAATGGTTATGCTCGATGGCGGCAGATATGCCACATCCGACTTGAATGACCTGTATCGTCGGGTGATCAATCGAAACAATCGTCTGGCAAGAATGCTGGAAATGGATGCGCCAGACATTATTGTGAGAAATGAAAAGCGTATGCTTCAGGAGGCAGTGGACGCACTGATTGACAACGGCAGACATGGCAGACCGGTAACCGGTCCGAACAACCGTGCGCTGAAGTCACTGTCGGATATGCTGAAAGGAAAACATGGTAGATTCCGTCAGAATCTGCTGGGTAAGCGTGTGGACTACTCCGGCCGTTCGGTTATTGTCGTAGGACCGGAACTGAAGATATATCAGTGTGGTCTGCCGAAAGAAATGGCACTGGAGCTGTTTAAGCCGTTTGTACTGAAACGTCTGGTAGATACAAAGGTACAGGCAAATATTAAGAGTGCAAGAAAAATGGTGGATCGTGCTTCTCCTGAGGTCTGGGATGCACTGGAAAATGTGATTCATGATCATCCGGTACTGCTGAACCGTGCGCCGACGCTGCACCGTCTGGGCATTCAGGCGTTTGAGCCGGTATTGGTAGAAGGACGTGCGCTAAAGCTTCACCCATTGGTATGCTCTGCTTTTAATGCTGACTTCGATGGCGATCAGATGGCTGTGCATCTACCACTGTCCGTTGAAGCGCAGGCGGAGGCTAGATTCCTTATGCTGGCAGCCAATAACTTATTAAAGCCCTCTGACGGTCGTCCGGTAGCTATTCCGACACAGGATATGGTGTTGGGTTCCTATTACTTGACGATGGTGCGGGATGGCGAAAAGGGTGAAGGAAAAGCGTTCCGTGACGCAAACGAAGCCCTGATGGCGTATCAGGCTGGCAATGTTTCCCTTCACGCCAGAATTCGAGTACGGGTGACAAGAGAAGTTGGCGAAAAACAAGTTTCCCGTATCATCAATTGTACCGTAGGCAGATTGATTTTTAACGAGAATATCCCACAAAACTTAGGTTATGTCGATCGTACGAATTCCGACAAACAATTTGATTTGGAAATCGCATTCCTCGTGGGAAAAAAGCAGCTGGGTGAAATTATCGACCGCTGTATTAAAATCTATGGGACGACGACGACTTCTGAAGTATTGGATAAAATCAAAGCCACCGGCTTTAAATATTCTACTAAAGCGGCGTTGACCGTAGCGGTTTGTGACGCAGAAATTCCAAAGGAAAAGTGGGATATCGTCAGCGAAGCAGACCGTCAGATAGACGAAATCAATACGCAGTATGACTATGGTTATATTTCTAAAATGGAAAAATCCAAGCGGTTTATCGAAATCTGGAACAAGGCGACAGAAGATGTCGCAAAAGCACTGATGGATGGACTGGACAAATACAACCCAATCTTTATGATGGCTGACTCTGGTGCCCGTGGTAGTACGGCACAGATTCGTCAGCTTGCCGGAATGCGTGGCTTGATTGCCAATACATCCGGTGCAACAATCGAAATGCCGATTCGTTCCAATTATCGTGAGGGATTGAATATCTTGGAATACTTCATCTCCTCCCGTGGTGCAAGAAAGGGCTTGGCGGATACGGCACTGCGTACAGCGGACTCCGGTTATTTGACACGCCGTCTGGTAGACGTTTCACAGGACGTTATCGTGCGGGAACAGGACTGCGGTGCAACCGATGGACTGGAAGTATATGAAATCCGCAACGGCAATGAACAAATTGAAAATCTCGCCGATCGTTTGGCAGGACGCTATCTGGTAGAGGATTTACACGATCCGCTGACCGGCGAACTGGTTCTTTCCAAGAATCGGATGCTCACGGAAGAAGACGCACAAAAGGTGCTGAACGCTGGCTTCGATCGGGTAAAGATTCGTTCCGTTTTGATGTGCCGTGCAAAACAGGGCATCTGCGCAAAGTGTTATGGCATGAACTTAGCGAATCGAAATCTCGTTTCTGTCGGTGAGGCGGTAGGCATTATCGCCGCACAGTCCATCGGCGAACCGGGTACACAGCTGACGATGCGTACGTTCCATACCGGTGGTGTCGCTTCTGCCGACGCAGAAGATATTACACAGGGTTTGCCTCGTGTTGAGGAACTGTTCGAGAGCCGTCACCCGAAGAAGGCTGCCGTTTTGTCACGGCTGGATGGTGTCGTGCATATCGAAGAGGTGAAGAACAACAAGACGGTAATTATCACAAACGAGGAGAACGGCGATTCCGAAAGCTATCCCATTCACTATGGCTATAAACTCCGTGTACGAGAGGGCGAGTCGATTCAAAAGGGTACTCGTCTGACAGAGGGCGATGTGTTCCCGGGCGATATTCTGAATATTCTGGGCGTACAGGCAGTACAGGACTATATCATCAGCGAAGTACAGAAAGTGTACCGTTTGCAAGGTGTTGACATCAACGACAAGCACATTGAAGTTATCGTACGGCAAATGCTCCGCAAGGTAAAGGTGAACGACTCTGGCAGCAGCTACTTGCTTCCGGGAACGATGGTAGACTGCCATAAGATTACAGAGGTCACCGAAGAACTACAGGCGAGAATCGATGCCGGCGAATCCGACATATCCTTCGTGACATACGAGCCGGTATTACAGGGTATTACCAAGGCGTCCTCCAGTTCGGACAGCTTCCTGTCTGCGGCATCGTTCCAAGAGACCACAAAGGCACTGACCGATGCGGCAATTCGTGGAAAGTCCGACCATCTCTACGGACTGAAAGAGAACGTTATCATCGGAAAGCTGATTCCTGCCGGCACTGGCATGGACATTTATAATAACGTGAAGCTCGTAAAAAATGATGTCTATCTGAATCATAGCACCACCCCCGACAGCATAAGCACTGCACTGGGGTGAGAAGAAAATGATGCATAGCATTTGGAAAAAGCAATGGATTGGCATAGTACTGGCAGTGGCGATAGCGTTTATCGTGGTACTATGCGGCGTAAATTGGTCGACGGCATATGCGGAGACAGAAACCGAAGAAGCGACAGCAAAGATGGAAGAAACCGAAGACACCGGACTGTCGAGAGGTGTAAAAATCGCTGGATTTCTGGGAATTTTTACGGTTGTCTTTGTGGGTACTGCGTATTTGACGGTAAGACCGAGTCTTAAGAAGCTAAAAGCTGCTCGTCAAGAAGCCGAAAGCGAAACAGATGAAACGCATATAAAATAAAACAGAGAAAACTGCTGTACCGAAAAATTATCGGTACAGCAGTTTTTTTAGAAAAAAAGGGTTGCAATTGTTTTGCGATTATGGTATAATAATGGTAAAATAAAAGTAGTAGACTGGAGCGGATTTCCGGTCGATTGACGTGAAATTATGTAGGAGGTTATGTATATGTTATCCATCAAAAAATGGCTGTCGGGACTGACGGCGGCGGTGGTTCTCCTCTGTGGGATGCTTTTCGCAGGAAACGGGAGCGTGCTGACAGAGTTTTTTTCCGGTGTGACGGAGATGACGGCGAGTGCAGATGAGTATACTACTTACGGCGACTTAACGTATGCATATCTAGATGATGGTACGATTGAGATTACGGATTGTGATACGTCCGTGACGGAAGCTGAAATTCCCAGTGAAATTGATGGGGTTGCGGTGACGAGTATTGGGGATGATGCGTTTTCTTACTGTAGAACTATGACCGAAATTACTATTCCAGACAGCGTGACGAGTATAGGGGATGGTGCTTTTCAATCTTGTATACTTTTGACGTCTTTTGTTATACCTGATGGCGTTGAATGCATTGGTGATAGTGTCTTTTATTATTGTAAGGGTTTAACTACTGTTACTATTTCACAAAATGTTACAAGTATTGGCATCCCGTCTTTTTATGGATGTAATAATTTGACGGCTATCGAAGTAGATGAAAATAATGAAAATTATAGTGGTATTGATGGTGTTTTGTTTGATAAAGATCAATCAACGTTGATTACTTTTCCTCCTGGGAAACAAGATATATCATACGTTATCTCAGTAAAGTAGTGAATATTGGTGATTATGCTTTTTGGTCGTGTAAAAGTTTGGCATCTATAGAAATACCGGATAGTGTAAAAAGCATCGGGAATTGGGCTTTTTATTATTGTACCAGTTTAGTAACCATTGAAATACCAGATAGTGTTGAGAATATGAATGCAAAAGCTTTTTATTATTGCCCTAATTTAATTTCTATTTCAGTTGATGAAAATAATGAAAACTTTAGTAGCAAAGACGATGTTCTATTCAATAAGACGCAGACAGATTTAATTTTTTATCCACCTCAAAAAGCAGGGAGTACATATTCCATTCCAAGTACTGTGACAAGCATTGGAGGTCGTGCGTTTTATTTATGTAAAAATTTAGAATCCGTGGTGATTGATGATGGTACAGTAAGCATAGGGTATAGTGCGTTTGGTCAATGTACAAATTTAAAAGACGTTACAATTCCTGATAGTGTAGTAAGCATTGATCTTTGTGCATTTGATCATTGTAGCAATTTAAATTCTGTTATTCTCCCTAATAATTTAAAATATATAGAAGCAAATACTTTCTTTTATTGCACTAGTTTAACATCTGTTACTATACCGAATACTGTGACAAGAATAGAACTTGGTGCGTTTAATCAATGTACTAGTTTAACCGATGTTTATTATTCTGGAACAAAAAGCGAGTGGAATGAAATAGTAATTGGAATAAATAATGATTACCTTATTTCTGCCACAATTCATTTTAATCCATCGGAAACAACTACCACTACAACAACATCGACTACCACCACCACAGAGCTGACTACTACATCTACGACTACAACCACTGAACCGACAACAACTAGTACAACCACAACTACAACGACAGAGCCAACTACCACGTCAACGACTACAACTTCAACGACAACTACAAAATTGAGTCTTACATTCACAACAAGAGCAACCACCACAATGACGACAACAGAACCGACAACAACTACAACAAGTACAACAACTTCGACCACTACCACCACAAAAACCGACACAGAAACTACTACCTCCACCACAACCTCTAAAACTACGACTACCACGACTACCACAACCACCACCACAACGACAACAACTACAACAGCGACAACGACAACAACAACTACCATCACAACCACCAACATCGAACTAGACAACTTCACTTGAGATGAGGACAACTGGAATTTTAACAATTCCAGATACGGTTATTTTTCCAGTTCGACGTATCAAACGCAAATTAATAGTTCTTATTTATACGTCCTTAAGGAAAATCTGACGAATTCAGAATATAACACGATTTTTGGCTATAACGGCTGGATTAACCAACGCTGGAGCGGTTCTTGTTATGGAATGTCGGCGACGACGCTTCTTTCCCTTGCTGGGCTTCTCCCCTATTCGGATTATGACACATCGGCGGATTGTTTGAACGACTTAGACTATCCGATAAACGATTCTGACGTTAGTTCTTTGATTACTTATTATCAAATGCTGCAAGTAAAAAGTGTGATTCAACAACAGTATCGATCCGTGTCCAATCGAACCAATAAACAAAATATTGAAGAGATTATCTCTTGTGTTGACGAATACGGAGCCGCACTGGTTGGCTTTAAGAAAGATGGCTTTGGCGGTCATGCGATTTTGGCGTATGATTATACTTATGGTAGTTAGACTTGGAATGGTGTGACTTATGATGGCTGTATCAAAATTGTAGACCCGAATAGTTCAGTGTCATATAATGATTCGTGCAATATCTATTTTAATACGAGTACATATAGCTGGGCAATTCCATATTATAGCAGCTATCTGATTACTTCAGCCAGTGGAGCAATGTTCAATTATATTGGTGGGAATATATCAGAAATCAATTATGGTGGATACCTCTCCAAAACATCATACACTTCCACTTCGACATCGAATTATATCGCACGAATGGATGCGGAATCGATTGCAGATGACCATTCTGTAACAAAGATGAAAAATTCTGGAAACGGTTATTTGACACAAAATACTGCGGGCGATGATATTGTGGCAGACACGATTTATACTGCCGGTGACAGCGATAGCGGCACATTTGGCTATACGTTATACGATGCAACCGCTGCATATTGCGTTACGCAGAGCGATGCCGAAGCACTGGATTTGTATCTGGATTATGAAGACTGTTTGTTGTATGCAAGCTCTACTGCTGAAACAGAAATGATTTTCGACCAAAATGGTTATATTTCCGTGACTGGTGAAGATGCTGACTATGCAATATCTATGACATTTGACGAAGACTACCCGACAGACTGGTTCACGTTCAGTATAAATGGGGAAAGTGCAGACAATGTTGTTTTCGAAAAAGTATCTGGAGGATACGTACTGTCGGCGGATGAGTTGTCTTGCGTGGAAGTAGCTGCCAATAATCGGGACGTCACCGCCACCACCACCTTCACCACCAACTACACCGAGGTTTATCTCTATGAAATCGATGAAGACACTATCGGTGTAGCAGTGGACACGGACGGCGACGGCACATACGAAACCGATTTAGAAGATGCTCCATCGTCCACGTTAGACTTGGGCGACCTTGACGGCGACAGTGAAATCACCGTCCAAGACGCATATCTCTGTCAGTGTGCTTTTGCGAACGCTGCCGCTGGGAAAAGCGGCGACGGCTTGACGGATGCACAGCGGACAGCCGCAGACGTGGACGGAGACGGGAATATTACCATACAGAACGCTTATATCATCCAGCGGTATTTCGCAAGCTTGGCGGCTGGGAATGCAGTGACTTGGGAAGAACTCATTGGATAATTCAGAATTTGAATAAATAAAAAAGCTGACGTACATTTGCCGTACGCCAGCTTTTCGTTTATCCTTTTTTTCGTTTACGGTTATAGTTACCGCTTCTGGGATTTTGGTTATAGCCGTGACGGGAGGAACGCCGCTGTTCGCCGCCTCGGCGACCGTCAGGATTGCGTCCATTCTGTCCCTTGCCCTGTCCTTTGCGGTAGTTGCCGCCGGATTTTTTTCCGTTATCCCACTCTTCATACCGCCGTACCGAAACTGACTTTCCGCTGATTTTGCCGCCTTTCATGGTGTCGATCACCATTTCCGATTCCGCCGCAGGTACTTCTACAGTAGTGTATTGATCGTGAATGTCAATTTTTCCGAAATCCGTCCCCTGTAGTCCAGTTGCCTCTACCAATGCGCCCAAAATAAAGTTTGGTGCCATACGGTCATGCCGCCCTGCGTTGATGCGTACCCGAACGGTCTTTGCTCCAGTACGTCTGCCTTTCCGAATGGGTTTGGGCACGTCGAATGTAGGGAGATTCTTTGTCGCCTGCTCCAGCCGCTGTTGAATCATCGCAGCGAGAATTTTCTTCGCTCCATCTTCGCCCTCTGTATGGCGGAGAATCGTCTCCGTCAGTACCATTGCTTCGTCCGTGATTTCCGTTTCCGTCAATGCCAGAAGAGCCTGTTTTTCTTCGTCCATTGCCATACTGTGCAGTTCTTTTGAAGTAGGCACATCAATTTCCGTGATTTCCGCCTTGGTATAGCGAGAAATATCCCGCATTTCCAGTTCCTGTTTTCTGCCGCTGATGATATTATACGCTGTTCCGGTTTTTCCTGCACGTCCAGTTCTGCCGATACGGTGAATGTAATACTCGTGGTCTTGGGGTAAATCGTAGTTAAAAACAGCGTCCACGCCCTTCACGTCAATGCCTCTTGCTGCAACGTCTGTGGCAATGAGGATGGTATTTTTACCGCTTTTGAATCCGTTCATCACTTGTGTTCGCTGGAGCTGTTTCATATCGCCGTGTAATCCTACAGCTGGAAATCCACGCATGGTTAGTGCTTCGGTCAGCTCGTCCACCATTTTCTTGGTATTACAGAAAATCATCGCAGAATTTGGTTTTTTTGCGAGTAATAATAGCTGTAGCGCATCGGTTTTTCTGCCCATTGGGACGCTGACATAATACTGTGCAATGGCGTCTACGGTACGATGTGCGCTTTGAATCTGTACCAGAATCGGATCTTTTTGATACTGTTTTGTCAGTGCCAGAATTGCCGGCGGCATGGTTGCTGAAAACAGGACGGTCTGTCGCTGTTCCGGAAGCTGTGCCAAAACTGCTTCGATATCCTCACGGAAACCCATGTTCAGCATTTCGTCCGCCTCGTCTAGGACAATCGTTTTCAGCTGATCCAGTTTCAGCGTCCGTCGCCTTAAGTGGTCGAGGACTCTGCCTGGTGTTCCAACCACGAAGTTGGCACCATTTTTCAGCTGATAAATCTGTCGTTCCATGCTTGCTCCACCGAATACTGCCACTGGTCGCACGTGTTTTTGAAAGCGGGAGAATTTGCGAATCTCGTCGCACGCTTGCATGGCAAGCTCTCTCGTGGGACACAAAATCAGTGTGCAGACGTGGTCGGTATCTTCTTGCTGCATTTGTTCCAGAATAGGGAGACTAAACGCCGCTGTTTTTCCCGTACCAGTGTTTGATTTTCCGATGACGTCCTTTCCCTCCAACAGAAGCGGAATAGTTTTCTCCTGAATTTCCGTCATCTCTGTGAATCCCATTTGCGATACTGCATCCAGCAGTGGTGCGGATAAGTTTAATTCTTGAAATTGCATAGATCACCTCAACAAGAAACGAGAAACACAGCGATTAGAAATGCGTGTTTTTCGTTTCTGACTTTTGTATCAATCATGATTCTTCTGACGGCATATTCCAGTTATGATAAACATTTTGTACGTCGTCATTATCTTCCAGACACTCCAACAGAAGATTCATCTTCTTAATGGATTCTTCATCCTCCAGTGTCATATAATTCGCAGGAATCTGTACGACCTCCGCCGACAGGACGTGATATCCCTTTTCTGTGAGTCCCTCACGCAGTCCACGCAGTGCAGTCAGTGCACAAGAAACTTCGATGACTTCGTCGTCGTCCGCAGACAAATCGTCGGCATCGAATTCGAAACAATCTTCTATCACCTGATCTTCATCGAGTCCGGTATTTTCCAATAGCAGCATACCTTTTTCGCTAAACATAAATGATACACAGCCGGAAGTTCCTAGATTTCCGCCGAATTTGTCAAAATAGTGTCTTACGTCGCCTGCCGTACGGTTTTTGTTGTCGGTCAGACACTCCACAATAACTGCCACGCCGTTGGGACCGTAGCCCTCATAGACAATCGTTTCATAATGATTCTTATCGCCCTCGCCAGCTGCCTTTTTGATGACACGTTCGATATTATCGTTAGGGACGTTATTGGATTTTGCCTTTGCAATTAAGTCTCTTAGTTTCGCATTACTGCTGGGGTCTGCACCGCCCTCTTTGACACAGACGGTAATTTCTCTGCCGATTTTCGTAAAGATTTTAGCCTTTGCGGCATCGGTTGCTTCTTTTTTTCGCTTGATGTTATTCCATTTTGAATGCCCTGACATAATTTGAAAACTCCTTTATAAAAATTAGAGGTTCGAGAAGAAACCAGTCAATAGGATGTGAAACAGTTCCTCCAGACGCTGCTCAGCACCGATGAGTGCCAAGTAGCCAAATAACGCTTCGCATCCGGTCACCTTGTGATAGGTCATCGCTGCGGTATGTCGTGGAACGTGAACAGCGGCGTTCCTGTCACGCTTCATCACACCCAATTCCGTTTCGGTTAAGTGTAGAAGGATTTTGTCATATCCCTGTGCCTGAAATTCCGCACAAACAAGCTCTATTTTTTTCTCATGCAGTTTCGCCGCTGGTTGGTTTGCCTGTAGTACCAAATACCGGCGCACCAGTTCCTCATAGACGCTGTCGCCATAAAATGCCAGTGCATCTGCGCTATATTCCCTCGCCTGTGCTTCTGATAGGTTCATGCCGCCCCGCTCCTTTATACCACAAAGTCAAATTCAAAACCGAAAATATTGACCGTATCGCCCTCTTGAATGCCTTTTTCTTCCAGTGCTTCAATGATACCGCTACTGCGAAGAACACGCTGAAAATATTGCAAGGAAGAATAGTCGTCCATATTCACCGTACGCAAAATCGGTTCGAGGAATGGTGCGTCGATAAAATAAATACCGTCCTCCACTTTAATTTCGAAGCGGCTTTTTGATGCTTGTTCCGCCAGCTCTTCCGGAAAGGGTGCTTCCGGTTCGTACTGTAAAATCGGTGGCAATGTTTGCAATAAATCTGCCGTCGCTTGTATCAGTTCTTTTGTTCCAGCTGTTGTTGCCGCAGAAATCTCATAAAACGGCAATCCCTTTTCTGTCACATACGTCCGAAAACGTTCGATTTGTTCCGGCTGTGCCATATCGCATTTATTGGCAACGATAATTTGGGGGCGTTCTGCCAACTCTGTACGGAACTGTTCCAATTCTCGTTGAATTTTTTCATAATCTTCAATCGGGTCACGCCCCTCTGAGCCGGAGATATCTACCACATGGAGAATCAGTCTACAGCGTTCCACATGGCGCAAAAAGTCGTGTCCCAAGCCGACACCGTCGCTTGCACCCTCGATGAGACCTGGAATATCCGCCATGACGAAAGACTGTTCCTCTGCTACACGTACGAGCCCCAATACGGGAGTCAATGTTGTGAAGTGGTAATTTGCAATTTTCGGTTTAGCTGCGCTGACCACAGAAATGAGTGTAGATTTTCCCACGTTTGGGAATCCCACAAGACCCACGTCCGCCAATAGTTTTAATTCCAGCGTCACTTCAAACGCCTCGCCGGGAAATCCAGGCTTTGCGAATCGGGGAATCTGTCTCGTCGAGGTTGCGAAGTGCATATTCCCCTTGCCGCCTTTGCCGCCTTTTGCCAGAATCTGCGGTTTATCCGTAGACAAATCCGCCATAATTCTGCCGGTTTTGGAATCCCGTATGACAGTTCCTCGGGGAACACGAATCACAAGATCCGGTGCGCTTTTTCCCGTACATCGTTTTGCACCGCCGTTTTCGCCACGCTGCGCCACATATTTCCGTTTATAACGGAAGTCGATGAGGGTAGAGAAATTGTCGTCCACTTGAAAAACGATATCGCCGCCTTTTCCGCCGTCGCCGCCGTCTGGTCCGCCGGCAGCAACATATTTTTCCCGATGAAAGGATACGGCACCATCGCCGCCATCGCCTGCTTTGATTTGGATTTTCGCCTGATCTACAAACACGGTATCGCCTCCTTTATACGAATATACGAAATGAGATGTGAGAGATGAAAAGTCGAATCTTTCGCAAAAAAAAATCCCGAAGCTGCCGCCCGGGATTTCCTGTCGTTCTATGAGAAAGCAGGAAGACTGCTTAGAAAACGTTGGTTACTGTGCGGCGTAAACGCTGACCTTTTTCCGGCCTCTGCCCAAACGCTCGAACTTTACGGTTCCATCCACCATAGCGAACAGCGTGTCGTCCGAACCGATGCCAACACCAGTACCCGGGTGAATGTGTGTTCCTCTTTGGCGAACCAGAATATTGCCAGCCTTTACGAACTGACCATCTGCACGCTTTACGCCCAGACGCTTTGATTCTGAGTCACGACCGTTCTTTGTCGAACCAGAACCCTTTTTATGTGCAAAAAACTGCATACTAATCTGTAACATAATTTACACCTCCATGTGTTTCAATTGTATATACTTGGGGTATGTTTTTTCGAGTAACTGGAATTGCATTTCCAATCCGGCAAAAAGCCGGTCTGCATTTCCGGAGTCATCCGATTTTTCCAGTCGAATAACGATTGTCGCCGTTTTTTGGTTTTCTTCTGCCAAAATCGGGAGATGATATATCTCCGTCATAAGATTGGCAACAGTCTGCACAGCGGAAGATACGCTGGCGCAAACGATATCTGCACTCGATTCTGCATAGTCTGCGTGTCCCATAACGGTACAGCCTGTGCAGTGTCCTTTCGCATAAAAAAACTGTGCGATAATCATTTAAGCTTCGATGGATTCAATCTGTACTTGGGTATATGGCTGTCTGTGACCCAGCTTACGCTTTTCGCCTTTTTTCGGCTTATAGGTCATGACAGTAATCTTCTTGGACTTTCCGTTCTTCAGAACCTTTGCCTTTACTGTTGCACCTTCTACATAAGGCGTTCCGATTTTCAAGCCGTCCTCGCCGCCGACTGCAACAACCTTATCAAACATAACGGTTTCGTCAGTTTCCACATTTAACTTTTCGATAAAAAGCGTATCCTCAGCTTTCACCTGATACTGCTTTCCACCGGTTTCAATCACTGCGTACATATTTTGGCACCTGCCTTTTCTATCAGACTCGCTGTGCAAGGGTGTTGGAAACCAAGCTTTTAACCCTACACAAGCGGCTTTTTTAGTATACCATAATTTCGCCAGCTTGTCAAGGGAATTTGTAAAATTTTTTTGAAAAAAAGCCGAAACATTGAAGCGGCATCGGCTTTTTTTGAGGGGGTAGGGATTATCTATTGATTATCCTTGATTTTGAAGTTCGAGGATGTTTTCCCAAGTCACGTCTTTTCCAGCAGCAACGTTTGCCGCATACATTTGAATCAGGTATGCATCCTGCATCGTGATTTTGCCGTCGCCGTCTACGTCGGCAGCGGTTCTCTGGCTATCGGTCAAGCCGTCGTCATTTCCAGCGGACACTTCCGCAAAAGCACACATACAAGTATATGCGTCTTGTACCGTGACCTCCTTGTCGCCGTCCATGTCGCCGTAGAGAGAGGTGATTACCGAAATATCCTCTGTCAAAATATCGATCGTACCTGTACTATATGTTTCAAGCGCACTTTCTTCCCAACCATTTCGTACAAGATTCATTTCTGCGTCAGGAAATTCTTCCGCTAACGTTTCTGCTAAGGTATACGTTTCTTCAAAAGTGCCAACATCTCTTACATAATACATCAAGCCTAGTTCTTCTTCACCAAAATATACATTATAGCGACCTTCCATCAGCTCGCCATTATCATACATTACTGTAGCATCCGAAGAAAGAGCAGTAATCGCTTCAGCATCTTCTTCTGTCAATCCTTCAATTGCGATAGAAACCTCTGTAATTACTTTTGCATAAACCTGAGCATACATAAAATTTGCAGATGAAATCGCACCCGCATCATAGAGTTCTCTACAGAATTCTTGTATCACAGACGATTTATCTTCAAAGTCATTTACATCAAACGAAACATTTCCATCTGCGTCTAGGTAATCATAAAGCTGAACCTGGTTGCAGTCATCAGCAAAGTCTTCCAGATCGAAATCGAGTACCTCCGAATACTCTGCATAAATTTCATCAAACAGTGTCTCATCTGTCACAGTAACCCAAATCCAATTAAAGTGCGGTGATTTTACAACAAGCCAGTCGTCTTCCGATTCCCAAACAAGATAGGGAACAGTATACGTATTGCTCTCAGAGGCAGCCATTGCAAAAAAGCCGTGGTCATCGATTTCTTCATAGCTCTCCGGAATGCAGGGAGTCATTATCGTAGGAGAAATCGCATCAGCTGAAATACCAAACAGTCCCGACCCAGCTCCGATGCACATAGTAAGTGCGGAAACAGCCGCTAAAATTTTAGTTTTTTTCATAAAAAATCATCCTTTCTTATAAGTTGGGGTTGTTATAACAGAAATGCAATATCGCAGGCGTAATGCGCACGCCCGAATTGTATCCGCCACCCGTTGTGTGAATGGCAATCACTGTATAATAAACATTACCATTAAATGAAGTTATCACATATACAGGACTACCACTGTTGCTTTCACTCGTATCTGCCGTATAATAAATTTTAGATGTCGTATAGTCTTTCACCACTCCAGAACCAGTATACTGATAATGATCGCTATATGAATTTTTTTCAGTTGTACTTCCATCAGAATTCGTTATTGATGATGGAAAACCGGTAACTGAAACTGTAGACGAATAACCATCTAACATTGTTCCCAAACTGAAACACATATAATCGCTTAAATCTTCTTCAACAATTATCAGTGCATAATCATACGCACTATTTGCACCTTCGGTAAAATAATTTGCAGGTATATGAATTGATTCAAGACCTGTAACAGTTTTATCAACAGTGTTAGAGTCATCAAAACAATAGATTTTCGTAACCGTGTTGCCACAGCTTGTCGTTGCACTAGCACTGGACGATGCAACACAATGTGCTGCTGTTGCAATGGTGTGTTCGTCAATAATAAAACCCGTTCCAATATAATAACTACTTGCCATTAATTTGACAACACCATTTTTTGTATAATCTAAAACACGGTCATCATCGCCATACACGACTGCTACACTAGCACTCGATGATGAGCTTAATGTAGATAAAGATAAAAGCGTGTATTCGCCTACATATGCACCCGAAGAAGCATCATACTCATAATAAGTACATTCAGAATTGTCTGGACTCGCCGCCGAAACGCAAGTAGATGGCAAAAACATTGCAACTACAAAAAACGACACAAGCCGTAACAATAGAAAAAGTTCGATTTAAAAATGTACGCATTTCCATCCCCTCCTTAACCAGTATACGGCAGTGTCGAGATGACTTGCATCAGAAAAGCGAGTAAAATTTGTTTGTCAGCAGCATCGACTACATAATTTACATTCAAGTCCGCAACCGTATAATCGCTGAGCGTATACTGTCCGTTCAAGACCTTTTCAAACGCAACGCTATCACTTAACGTGATACTTCCATCGCTGTTGATGTCTCCGTAAATTGTCGTCGTCGTCGCATCTACTGAATCCTCCGCCGACGCCGTTAAGGTGGAAACAGGTGTTGCTGCAATTGCCACAGCGGCAAAAATTGCAGCGAGTTTCTTTTTCTTCATGTAACATCCATCCTAGGAGTCTAAAAATAAGTCGTAAATTTTGTCTCAAAAGCGATGTAAAAAACCTGAGCCTCCTTTTTCTATGCATCATGGTGTAAGGTTGTTCTTTTTTTACTGTCTTTATTATACCACAAAAAGGGGGGGAGAAATGTCAAGCGTAAATTACAAATCTTGTTAAATTTGCACATAAAAATAAAGAAATCTTGTTTACTTTTAACAACACTTTTTCACTTATAGCATCAAAATCAGCATATACACCAAAAAGAATAGCATAGATGCGGCGTATTCTATGCCAATCATCGCCAGAATGAACCAGCCGTTTGTGCCGCCTTTCAGTCGAATGAAGTTTTGCCGTGGCTGTGGGTCGGGTATGGCAAGACGAATTTTTTTCACACGCCGCAGGACAAATCGATAATAGATATGATTTCCCAATAGTCCGAAAATGATAGAGAGGCAGAAGCTGAGATAGCTGCTGATGACGGACAGATTGTACAGGATGGAGTAGGCTTGTTCCGAACGTTCTAACAGGGTTTCTAGCGTGGCGGTGAATTCCGGCGCAGTGTCCTGGAAGGAACTAATGATATCCGGCAAATAGGCTTGCAGCATCAGAGCCATATCTGGAATAGAGATTAACGCCATAATCAAGGTCACGATAATTGCCAGAGGCCACATTTTTCGATATGCCAAATAGAGCTGCGGAAAAAAGAAGCTTGGAAAATTAAAAGAGATATGATGCCCCTCACGGAATCGCAGGAACTTCGGGATATAGTATATCGTATTTGTTTTGACAAATCGGGTCATATCGCCGAGTTTTTCTCCTTCAACGTCAAGGTCTTGATCCTTCTCTATGGGGAATTCATCGAGACCCATCTGCTGTGCCGCCTCCTGCATACGTTCCCGAAAGGACGGTGTGCTGGAATGCGTTGGAGCGTCGGGAGAATGTTCTGGCTTCGGGTCATTGGAAACGCTTGACCACGAGGGCTGCTGCAGTGTATTTGTCGTCAGAACGGCACCGCAGTTTTTACAGGTTAATGCCTCCTGTGTATTTTCTGTTCCACAGTTCATACAAATGCGTGGGAGTGTTCTGTCCGCCACTTCTTTTTTGTCGGGACTTTGATAAGCTCCGCTGGATTCGTGGAGCGGTATATTTAGGCAAACGCCGTGTTCTTTCCAACAGGCACGGTGATAAGGCGTGCCGCAATCGGGGCAGACAATAATATCGTCATTTTCTTGTAATGGGTTATGGCAGGCAAAGCAAGGGTCGCCAATGTGTCTTGCCTTTGGCATAGAGTGAGCCTCCTTTAGGGAAAATTGGAATTGTAATTTTTAATATTATCATACCACAAAACGGAGATTTTGTCAACTAGAGGATTTTTTTGCGGGATTTCGGTACATCGATTCCAATACGAGTCCAGTACGAGATTCGACAAAATTTGTGTAGACAATCGTGTATAATAGAAGAAAATCAATTTCACTGGAAAGGATGTTTTTTATGGCAGTTCAGCTGCAAACCCAATCAGATTCCCTTATCGCCACACTTCTCGGCGAAATAGACCACCACTGTTCAGGTCTTTTGCGTTTAGAAATTGACCAACAAATCGAATTGACACAGCCGCAAACGCTGATACTCGATTTTTCTCACGTCACCTTTATGGACAGCTCCGGCATTGGTTTGATTATGGGCAGACATCGTGTGATGGATGCCATCGGCGGCGAGCTGGTGATTCGCAATCCGCCGCCGCATATTTGCCGTGTCATGCGGATTTCCGGCATGGAGCGAATTGCGCAAATTCAAAATCAGAAGCCGGAAAAGGAGGACTTATTATGAATGTCATCAACACGATGAATCTAACTTTCCCCGGTATCTCTGAAAATGAACGTACTGCGAGGGCGGTGGTGTCTGCTTTTTTGGTACAGTTGGATCCTACGGTAGAAGAACTGGTGGATATTCGTACTGCCGTTTCTGAAGCGGTTACCAATGCGATTGTACACGGCTATCGAGACACCACAGGAGATGTGGAGTTACATATCAAGCTATTGTCAAATCGAGAAATTTATTTGCGCATTAAGGACAAGGGATGTGGCATGGAAAATGTGAAACAAGCCATGCAGCCGCTTTATACCACTGCACCGGAAGAAGAACGAGCTGGACTTGGTTTTGCGGTGATGGAGAGCTTTATAGACAAGCTGCACGTGAAAAGCAGACTGGGACACGGCACAACGGTGATTATGCGGAAAAAGTTAAAGGATTTGGGGAAAGATTCATGTCCGGAAAATTAGAAGCATCGAAAGCGGTGCTGTGTGCGGAGGATCATTTGGGATTGGTACATCTGTGTGCCAATCGGTTTCGCAATCGTGGAATCGGTTATGAAGAACTATATTCCGCAGGCTGCTATGGATTGGTCAAGGCTGTGAAAGCCTTTGACCAAAGTCGGGGCGTGCAGTTTTCAACTTATTCCGTGCCGGTGATTTTGGGGGAAATCAAGCGTCTGTTTCGAGACGGCGGTATCATACATATGAGTCGTAGTTTGCGAGAACGTGCAATGCAGCTGCAAAAGCTGCGAGAGCAGATGGAACAGCAGATGGGAAGAAGTCCGACGCTATCGGAATTGAGTCGGGAAAGCGGTGAAACGCCGGAGGATGTTGCCGAGCTGTTTGGTGTTATGCAAACGCCCTTATCTTTGAACTACAGTGATGAGGAGGGAAATGACGGACAGATAGAAATTCCGGTGGAGGTGGAGGACGGAAAGATTGGGGATATTTTGTCCTTGCGACAGGGAATGAAAATGTTGCCGGAAAAAGACCGTAAGCTGTTGGAATTGCGGTATTTTCGAGAAATGACCCAGACAGAAACGGCACGGATTTTGGGAATGACGCAAGTGCAGGTGTCAAGGTGGGAGAAGAAACTGCTTTTGCAGCTGCGAGAATTTTTGAATGGCTAAAAAACCTACGCACTTCTTTCAAACAGAAGTGCGTAGGCTACTCTATTATAATAGTATACCTCTATTTTGTCAGGATCGTTAATTTGTGTGCAATGCATCAATCGGCTGCAGCCGAGAAGCTTTTGCTGCCGGATAGCTGCCAAACGCCATGCCGATGACGGCGCAAAATAGGATAGCTGCCACTGCGACAGACCAGTTCATGGCAATGCTCGTGGCGGCAATGATATTATAAATGCGTATGCCGACGATGGAGAGTAAAAGTCCAATCAAGCCGCCGAGAACGGACAAAATGCACGCCTCACAGAGGAACTGGAGCATGATATGTTTCCGTTTAGCACCGATGGCTTTTCGGATACCGATTTCTCTGGTACGTTCTGATACGGATACCATCATGATATTCATAATCCCGATACCGCCGACAACCAGTGAAATTGCTGCAATGCCTGCGAGGAGCAGTGACATCGTATTGGTGACATCGTCCATGGTGTCGAGTACATCCGAGCTGTTGCTGACGGTGTAGGCATCTTCATCACGGGTAGCTTGCAATAAAAAAGTACTGATTGAATTGACGGCAGAGTTTACCATATTGTCATTTGTCGCTTTCACATAAAAGCTGCTGACGCTGCTTTGCCCACTGACACGGGCAGCCGTGGAGTATGGAATGATAATGCTGCTGTCGTCTGAACCTGCGAGGCTGCTGCCCTGTTCCTAAATCACGCCCACGACTTTATAGATTTTGTCGCCGATGGTGATGGTACCGCCTACAGCGTCCCAAGTGCCGAATAAATCCTCTGCAACATCTGTTCCAATGACAGCAACATTTGTTGTCCATTCTTCATCCGATTCTGCCAAAATTCTGCCGCTTTGTACCGTTTTATCCTGTACTTCAAAATAAGATGCCGTTGTGCCAATGATGGAATAAGAGCCGGATTCTGTCCCTTTGGTAACGGTTTCGTTCAACGAAATCACCGGAGCGACACTAGAAATCGAGCGGTAACTGGTCAAGTCTTCCACGTCTTCCGCAGAAAGCGTCACATCTTCATCTGAGATGGTTGCCGTGATAAGCGACGAACCCATACTAGAGATGCTGTCTGTAATGCCGCTTGTAGCACCTTCTGTAATGGATACTAGAATGACCACTACCATTACGCCGATGATAATGCCGAGCATTGTCAAAAAGGAACGCATTTTGTTATTATAAATTGCTTTCAGAGAAAGCTTGATGATTTTCCAAGTCATATGGCTTCCTCCTTTTTTTCACTGATTCTGCCGTCGCTAACATACACTTTTCGCTGTGCCTGATTTGCGACAGAAATGTCATGGGTGATGAGGACAATGGTGTTGCCCTGTTTCTACAAATCTTGAATAATGCCCATGATTTCTGTGCCGGAGATGGAGTCGAGGTTTCCCGTTGGTTCGTCCGCCAAAATAATTGACGGTTCTGCTGCCAAGACTCTGGCGATTGCCACACGTTGTTGTTGACCGCCGGAAAGCTGAGAGGGTTTGTGTCCCATGCGGTCTTTTAATCCCACTTGTTCTAAGGTGTGTTCCACCCGTTCACGCCGTTCTGATTTCGAAATTTTGTGATATAAAAGTGGCATTTCCACATTTTCGTAGGCAGTCAAATCAGAAAGCAAATTGAATTGCTGGAAAATAAATCCGATTTTTGTTCCACGAATATCACTTAATTCGTCCTCCGTGCAGTTGTCTACATAGGAACCATCTAAAATATAGTCGCCGCTGTCTGGCACATCCAAACAGCCGATGATGTTCATCAGCGTCGACTTTCCGCTTCCGGATGGACCGACAATGGATACAAATTCGTGAGGCTTTACATGAAGGCTAACATCCTTGAGTACCGGCACATCTACTTCACCCATGGCATAGGATTTATAAATATGACGTAATTTTATCATATGGATGCACCTGCCTTATTGTTCGCCCATTTGGGGCATATTGCTAAAGTCCATGTTGCTGAAATCCATATCGCCGAAGTCCATGCCACCGCCTCCGCCGCCAAATCCGCCGCCAAAGCCGGAGTCGTCGTCGTCATCTGAAGTGGTTGCTGTGGTGGTAACTTCAGACATAATAATCAAATCGCCCTCTGCCAGTTCGTCGCTTTCAATCATAATATAGCTGCCGTCAGACATATCGGTGGTAACGGTTACCTGCGTCAGGTCGTCTAAGTCCAGCTCGTCCTCGTCGTATTCTGTGCCCTCTTCTGCATCAGACGGTGCAAGATAAACGTAGCTGTCATCGCCGGAGGTGTGTACCGCATCCACCGGAACAAGTAAACCGTCGCCGCTGGATTCAATGACAATCTCCGTGGCAGCACTCATGCCGGAATAAATTCCCTCTTCATAGTCAATGGTGACGGTCAGCTGATAAGCTGTTGTACTGCCATTACTAGATCCATTATAGGATAAATTTGTTACCTCGCCGGTATATTCCCCGTCTACGGCATCTATCGTTACCATTGCCTCTTGTCCAATTGCCACATTGGCAATTTCTGTTTCGTCTACCGATAGGCTAACGGTAAAGCCGGTTTCCGTACCCAATACAATAGCGATTTCACCGCCTGCTTCTAAGCTGTCTCCTTCAGCGACAGGCAGTTCTGTTACCAGTCCGTCACAAGGTGCCGTGATTTCCACTTCCTCTTCTTCTGTCTCCTCTGACATTTCCATCGTGGTTTCATCTATCACAGACGTCGAGACCGTTTGCGTGACAACTGCGATAACATCGCCCTCTTTGACCGTATCGCCGACAGCGACATTGACTTCATCTACAGTGCATGGATTTTCTGTACTTAAAACTTCATTTGTCACCGGCGTCAGTGTACCGCTGCCGCTGATGGTAGAGTCTACGTCACCATAAGTGATGGCTTCTGCATAATAAGTCGTCACGATTTCTGCACTGACGTTATTGCGCAGCGAATACCGCCACAAGCCAAATCCACCTGCCGCCACAATGATACAGATGACTGCAATCGTGATAATCCGCTTCCGAATTTTCGCTACCCGTTTTTTTTGAGATACACCTTGTCTGCTCATAGGTCTTGGTTCCTTTCTCGTCGTATGTTGATTAGCGGCTGACTGATTTGCTGTTGATTTTACAGCCGTTTTTTTTTGTGCTTGTGCTGCTGTTTCCTTTTGCACTTTTAGAAGCAGACTTTGCCGTTGCTGCTGTTGCTTTTGATGCCGAAGCTGACTTCATCGCTTCCGACGGTGTCGCACGTTCTGGTTCGTCTATTTCTTCTGCTTGGGACAGTTCATGTTCCAAGGATTCGTATACAAAGTCCGGCACTTCTATGCCGGCGAGACCGCTGCCATCTGTACTCCGAAATTTTGTGGACAGTCCAATGACTTCCGTGCTGTTTTTTCGCCGAGCCTTGGCATGTTCCATTACCTGCGACGAAGCATCCTGTACCAGTTCCTTGACTCTGCCTGCACTCAGATGCATTTGCACTACCAGCTTCGCCGTACTCAATCCGCCGAATGTGTAGAGTAAGTAAGGCGTCCGTTTCTCCTCGTCGATTTTTTCAAAAGCGTCCGTGAAAATGCGGTATCCTGCGTGAACCTGCGGTGGCGGACAGTCAGAAAAATTATCGTCCGGTTTTACGCCTTTGTGGTATTGATAATAAATCTCTGTGGCGAGCAGTTCAAGGAAGCCCTCCTTCGGTGTGTTCTTCGTCTGTGCCAGACGATTCAAAGTCTTTACCCATGCAGTGATGAGCAGTGGCGCAGCAGTTTCCGTATCCTGCGTCAGGTGATAACATAGAAACCACCCACGGTGCAGAAAATCTCGCTGCAATCGTTCCAACTGTTTGGGATTTCCCTTTTTAATCCGTTTCAGTTCTTCTGTATCCATTGCAATCTCTCCATTTCACAAATCAAATTTTATGACATGACATTTAGGGGACGTTCTCAGTATAATCGGTAATGCTTAAATTTCCCTAAAAAAAAAGCTGTGACAGTAAACTGAAAAATGTTTTTACGAAAAGCACATCGTTTTATCATTAGAAAGCAAACGGGAAGGCTGCTGCCGTGAAAAAATTTCAATTCCCTCTTGACAAGGAGAATCGTTTGGAGTATAATAAACATAGAAAGAGCGCACCCATTAGACGGTCGCTCCCACGGAAGTAAATTACGTAAAGACATAATCGCTTAGGTTGGTAGCTATGGGCGATTATTTCTTTTTATGGTTATAGTAAATTGTTACAAGGAGAAGTGCAAATGAAACGCAGAATTTTGCGATTTCAAGCAAGTCGCCAAATGTAATAAAATTTTCCATAAGTCTCACCTCTCATCATCATAGAGATGCGTGGGAGACTAGAAATGACCGCCTACCGTTTTGTGGTACGCTCTAAAGTGTGCCTTTCGGCACGATTCCTATTATATCATGGTCGGCAAAAGCTGTCAATGAAAAATTTTCAATTCCCTCTTGACAAGGAGAATCGTTTGGGGTATAATAAACATAGAAAGAGCGCACCCGTTAGACGGTCGCTCCCACTTAAATAATTATATTGGATAAAAAAGAAATAATTACTTAAGTTTGCAGCTATGGGCGATTATTTCTTTTTGTGGTTATAGTAAATTGTTACAAGGAGAAGTACAAATGAAACGCAGAATTTTGCGATTTCAAGCAAGTCGCCAAATGTAATAAAATTTTCCATAAGTCTCACCTCCCATCATCATAGAGATGCGTGGGAGACTAGAAATGACCGCCTGCCGTTTTGTGGTACGCTCTAAAGTGTGCCTTTCGGTACGATTTCTATTATAGCACAGTCGGTAAAAGCTGTCAAGTTCTTGTGAAATTGTGTATGGTTTACAAAAAAGGAGTACCTATGATTTTAAGTCGCTTTTCCATTAGTCAAAACACGCTGAAAATCATTGCCGCAATTTCTATGGTAATTGACCACCTCGGCGCAGAGGTGTTTCCGGGCATCGTGATTTTTCGAGTGCTTGGACGCTTGGCATTCCCGATTTTTTCTTATTGTATTTACGAGGGCTGCCGTTATACGCACCACAAAGTGAAATATCTCCTTGGAATGATTATCATGGCACTCGTTTATCTGATTGTTTATGCCTTGTATGCCCATAGGCTTTACGGCAATATCTTTTTTACCCTTGCGCTTTCCATCTGCGTTATCTATGCCATTCGATTTTGGAAGAAAAAATCTCACGAATCTTTCGCAAGAGGATGCTTCGGGTTTGTGGTCTTTACTGTTACGGCTTTGCTCGCCTGTGCCATATCTGTTATGCTGTCTGTGGATTATGGCTTTTGTGGCGTCATGCTGCCGGTGTTTTTAGAAGTGGCAAGCGATTTCACAGAAAATCGCAATCTTTCGCCTCGTTTATGTCAAAGGATTATGCTTCTAAGTTTTGCGATAGGCTTGTGCTTCCTTGCATTAGAAAAAACGTATGTACAGTGGTTTGGTTTGCTTGCTCTGGTGCCGCTTTCTTTTTATGATGGCAGTCGAGGAAAATGGCATATGAAATTTTTCTTCTACCTGTTCTATCCGGCACATATGGCATTGATTGAACTGATTGCTGTGCTTGTCTAGGGGCGATACATGATTATGAAATAAAGGATGTATGAAAAATGCTTACATTACAACAAATATCACAAAAATGGAAACGACTTTTCGTTTTCGCTTTGATGGGGGTATTTCTGTGCAGCACTGCCGGCTGCGGCGACACTATTGATACCAATTCTACAACAGATACCATGACAGAAATGACTTCGTCGGAGCTTGTTGCCGATATGGGTGTAGGTTGGAATCTGGGCGATACACTAGACGTCTGTGTGGCTGACCGTGACGGAGACGGCGTTGTCAACGAAACGCCAGATGATGGTGAGGATGTAGATAAAACCCTTTGGGGAAATGTGGAAACGACGCTGGAGCTTTTTCAACATTTGAAAGCGGACGGCGTAGATTCTGTGCGCATTCCGGTGACGTGACGAGACCATTTGGACGAAAATAATACCATCGACGAAGACTGGCTTGACCGTGTACAAGAAGTTGTGAATTATGCCTTGGATGAGGAGATGTACGTGATTTTAAACGTCCACCACGACGGCGGAGGCGATCCGGATTTTGGCGCATGGATTCGCACGGACGAAGCGGAATTTTCTGACGTGGAGGAAAAATATATTACCCTCCGGGAACAAATTGCAGACCGCTTCAAGGACTATGACGAACATTTGATATTTGAGTCTATGAATGAAGTGGGATTTGAAGACTACACCGACTTAGATACAGCGTATACCATGCTTAATACGCTGAATCAAGACTTTGTCGATTTGGTGCGAAATAGCGGCGGAAACAATGATACATGCCATCTGCTGATTGCAGGGTATTGGACGGACATCACCATGACTTGCGACGAGAGATTTCTTATGCCGGAAGATCCGGCGAATCACCTGATTCTCTCGGTGCATTACTATACGCCCTATCAGTTTTGTATCACCGGCGAGAATGCTACATGGGGCAGTGATTCGGAAATTTCGGAGATGGAACGTCTCATACAGAAGCTGGACGATATGTTCGTCAGCCAAGGCATTCCCGTAATCATTGGAGAATATGGTATGGTTTCCACGGATGTGGAAAGTCGTGTGCTGTTTAGTAAGACGCTGACAGAGATTTGCGCTGAAAAGGGAATCGCCACGTTTTTCTGGGATAACGGCAGCGAATATGACCGAGAAAACTTCTGTTGGCGAACAGATGGATTGATTGATGCTTTAAATGAAGCGGTAGGATAAACGAAAGTCGTTGGATATCCATGCGGTAAGCGAGATTTTTTTTGAAAAAATATAAAAATTCATAATTTTCAAAAAAGGGTCGAAATGCGAAAAAGCCATGCAAATTCGACTCTTTTTCATATTTTACAGAAATTTTTCATAAACGAACTTTTTTTATCACACCCTTGACAATTTATTCGTAAATTGTTATAATAAATAAGAATTGTTTTGCGAGATTCTGGTGAAATTGCAAAAATCCCTAAGAGGGCATTTCTCTTGCCGTTCCTTTGGTGTGAAATCGGAATTTTTTGGAATATTGCAGAGCGAGGATCAAGTACCAATAGAAGGGTGGAATCGTTTTGGCGAAATGGAAGTGGCAGAAATGGGCAGCGGCGATATGCCTTGCGACATTGATGACTGCATCAATGCTCCCGACCGTTGCGGCACGTGCTGTGGTAGATGTGGCGACGGATACCACGGATATCGATAGTGCGGTGACAACGGACAGCGACACTGCCGATGATGCAGAAACCTTTGACAGTGAGGGTGATCTTTCCTATGAGGAACAGGAAAGCTACAGCAATTATTATGACTTATACAGTGGCGAAGCCAAACCGGACACAGAATTTACCATTTATGGTGCGGATTTTATTGACGCAGACTGTGATAACTATGCGGTGAACACCGCAAGAGGGGAAATTGCCTCTATCAGCAGTCAAACGGAAGTGCCGGTAGATGGTGTACTGATTTGGGATAGCGAAGAGGGTACGTTTACCTATGAAATCGACGTACCGGAAACGGGAATTTATTCCATAGAGGCATCTTATTGTCCCTTGTCGTCGAACACCTCTGAGATTTCTCTTTCGATTGCCATTGACGGTGAAGTGCCGTATGACACCGCATCCCGTATTACATTAAATAAGGTATACGAAAATGACGGAGAAATCACGACGGATAGTTCCGGCAGTGAGGTGCGTCCGTCTCAGGTGCAGACGGAAATTTGGCAGACGACGTGGATCGGTGATTTCGACGGCCTGTTCAATGATCCTCTGATTTTCTATTTGGAGGCAGGTACACATGAGATTACACTGGAAGCGTTGAAAGGTTATATTGCATTGGAATATCTGCGCTTTGGACAAAAAGAGGATACCCAGACCTATGACGAATATGTTTCCAGCGTAGATACTGACGTTACGGTAGACAGCACACCTTCTACTTTGGTGCGCATTGAGGGCGAGGATGCTGTTTATAAATCGGCTTCGATTTTGTATCCGACTTATGACAATACTTCCGCTTCTGTTTCTCCTTCCGATCCGAAGCACATTCTCTATAACACCATTGGCAGTAGCAACTGGACCACATCGCTTCAGACCATTACGTGGGAGATAGAGGCAGGAACACTTTCTGGTGATGGATGGTATAAACTTGGCATCAAGGGCCGACAGGAGGATATGCGTGGATTCTACTCCAACCGACGAATTTATATCGATGGTGAGGTATTGTGCGATGAGCTGGATCAGGTGAAGTTTTATTATGACACTGATTTCCAGATGACCACCGTAGAGGACGAAGATGGCGAAGCAATTTATATTTACCTCACGGCGGATGAAGACCATACCATTACGATGGAGGCAATCCCCGGCGAAATCGGCGATTATATGCGGCAGCTGGACGAAATCGTCTTGGACTTGAATACGTATTATCGAAAAATTGTCATGATTACCGGTCCAGAGCCGGATAAGTATACGGACTATTATGTACACGAAAAAATACCAGAGTTGGTGGATGAGTTTACAAGATTATCCACGGAACTGAAAGAAATTCAATCGGGCATTGAATCCCTATCCGGTTCCAGCGGTTCTGAGGCATCGTCTTTGGAATCGATGACGGTAATTTTGGATAAGTGTGTGGCAGATCCTTTGAAAATTCCGAATTATTTGTCACAGATTAAAGATTATATTTCCTCCCTGTCCTCCTGGATGCGGGACTATCGGGAACAGCCGCTTGAGGTGGATTATTTGGAACTGGCGTCTGTGGATCAGGAATTCCCTTCCACCAGTGCCGGCTTCTGGGAATCGGTTTCTTATAGCTTCCAGCGATTCATGGCATCGTGGAACGAAGATTATAGCACCCTCTCTGGAACGACTGGCGACGACGCCATTGAAGTATGGGTACAGTTGGGACGTGACCAGGCACAGGTTGTCAAGAGCCTTGTGGAATCGGAGTTTGAAACGGAGTATGGAATCCCCGTATCTGTCAACCTAGTTGTTGGCGGTGTTGTCGAGGCGACTTTAGCGGATAAAGGTCCGGATGTAGCACTGTTCCTCGGCGGCGAATATCCCGTCAATCTAGCGGCACGTGGCTTGTTGGTGGATGTTTCTGAAATGGACGGCTATGAGGAGATGACGGAGCTTTATCAAGAAACGGCAATGGTTCCCTACCAATATAACGGCGGCACTTATGGCTTACCATTGACACGAAGTTGGGCGATGATGTTCTACCGAAAAGATATTCTCAGCGAGCTCGGCTTTACCGAAGCACCTGAGACGTGGGACGATTTGATAGATATGCTGCCTGCACTTCAGCGAAATTATATGTCCGTCGGACTGGTCTTGCCGGTTGTTGCGGCGGATGCTAACCAAGCGACGATCTCGGCGGCGACGGAATCGGGCTTGACTTTTGCGGCACTGCTTTTGCAGCAAGGGGTAAACTATTATAATGATGACCAGACGGAAACAACGTTTGATACCAATGAAGCAATTGACGCTTTTGAAACCTGGACGGATTTCTATACGAAGTACGATTTGGAACAAACATACGATGCGTTTAGCCGATTCCGTACCGGTGAATATCCGATTGTCATTTCTGACTATTGCACCTTCTTTAATCAGCTGGCGGTTGCTGCGCCGGAAATAGACGGATTGTGGGGATTCACCATGATTCCGGGTACACTGCAAGAGGACGGCACGGTTTCTCACGCTGTTAACTCCAACAATGCAGGTGCGGTTATCTTTAATAAGGTATCCGAAAAAACGAATGGCGTGGAGAATGCATGGACATTCCTCAAGTGGTTCTGTTCTACAGAAGTACAGGTAGAATACGGTACACAAATTGAAGGACTGATGGGACAGATGGGACGGTATGCAACGGCAAATGTAGAAGCCTTGTCACAGCTGGCATGGTCGTCTGACGAATCGAATACGATTCTGACCGCAATGGACGAGCTGGAAGAAATCCCGATTATTCCTGCGTCTTATTCTGTCACACGTAACGTCATGAACGCATTCCGTGAAGTGGTAAACGATTTGGAAAACCCACGTGATACACTGATGACGTATAATCGTGATATCAACGAAGAAATCACAAGAAAACGGGAGAATTTAGGCTTGGATTAAAATCAGGAAAATGCAGAATGATAACCTCTTTTTTCTAGCTTCTGATTCTCTGATTCTCTAATTCTCTAATAAGGAGGTCTCGCATTTGGAAAGTTTAGATGCTGCCGCAATCGGCAGAAGAACCCGAAAAGAAAAAAGGCATTATATGTGGGTGGAAGCCAAACGGAATAAAGCGGCTTATTTGATGATTTTGCCGTTTATGCTGTTCTTTTTCGTGTTCACGATTGTACCGGTTGTGATGTCGCTGCCGATGGGCTTCACGGATTTTAATATGGTGCAGATGCCAAAGTGGGTGGGACTGTCGAACTATACGACGCTGTTCCTGTCCGACAAGGTGTTTATGCAATCGATTCGTGTTACATTCGTATTTGCGGTATTTACCGGACCGATTAGCTATGTACTCTGCTTTTTGCTGGCATGGCTCATCAACGAGCTACACCCAAGGCTGCGTACGATTTTTACATTGATTTTCTATGCGCCGTCGATGGCGAATGTATATACTGTCTGGAAGCTGATTTTCAGTGGTGACTCTTACGGTTATTTGAACTCGTTTCTGTTGGATCTGGGAATTATTACTTCCCCGATACAGTGGCTGACGGATGCGGATTATGTTCTGGGCGTCACGATTGTGGTGCAGATGTGGATTAGTTTGGGTGCAGGCTTCCTGGCTCTGCGGGCTGGTTTCCAGAATATTGACCGTTCCCAGTATGAAGCCGGTGCCATAGAGGGCATTAAAAGCCGCTGGCAAGAGCTGATTTATATTACCATCCCCTCGATGGGACCGCAGCTGATGTTTGCAGCGGTTATGCAGATTGTCAGTTCCTTTACGGCAGGTACAGTATCCCAGAACTTAGTCGGATTCCCCAGCACGGACTATGCGGCGCATACGATTATGAACCATGCGTATGACTATGGCTGGATTCGATATGAAATGGGTTATGCATCTGCAATATGTATGATATTGTTTATCGTCATGTATCTGTTGAATAAGCTTATCGGCAAGATACTGAATCGGTACATGGACTAAGGAGGCGTGCAGTATGGCAAGCATTGCAAAAAAAGAAAAAGTATACGGCACGCATTTGAAAGTGTCGACGAAACATGCCGGACATAAAGTCGGCGGTACGATTGGAATTTTCATTTTCCTGTTGATTTTGGCACTTTTTATGGCATTGCCGATTTATCTGGCAGTGGTCATGTCCTTAAAGCCGGTACAAGAGCTGTTCGTGTTCCCACCGAAGCTCTATGTGATTGACCCGACACTGTCAAACTTTACGACGATGTTTCGGATGTGTTCGGACTTGTGGGTACCATTTTCCCGGTACGTATTTAATAGTGTATTTGTAACACTGGTCGTGACGGTCTTTCAGGTACTCTTCTCTGCGATGGCGGCTTTCTGTATGGCGAAAGTACGATTCCCTGGAGCAAAGGCACTGAACTCGATTATCGTTATTTCGCTGTTATATCAGTCGAACGTTATCTACATCATGCAGTATATCGTCTTGGCACAGCTCGGAATGATTGATACTTATATGGCACTGATATTCCCGTGTTTGGCGGCACCGATGAATCTTTACTTGATGCGGCAGTCGATCGGACAAATTCCGGATGCGATGCTGGAGGCGGCGAAAGTAGACGGTGCAGGGTTGTTCCGAATATGTTGGCAGATTGTTATGCCAAATGAAAAGCCGGCACTTATGACGATTATCATTTTCTCTTTTCAGACGGCGTGGAATATTCAAGGCGGTACGATGGTATTCGATGAATCCTTGAAGACGCTGCCGACGGTGGTACAACAGGCGGCTTCGGCAGGTCTGGCGAGAGCGGGCGTTGCGATGGCTGCGGCAGTCTTTATGTTGATACCGCCGATTGTGGTATTCATGCTGGCACAGCGGCAAGTAATCGAAACCATGGCCCATTCGGGTATCAAGGATTAAAGGAAAGGGTGAGATGATTTGCATAAAAAAGCAAAACGGCTGGCGGCGGCGAGCGTATCATTGCTTTTGACGGGAACGGTTATCGGTCATTTGGTTGTTTCTGCGTCAGAGCATTATAATGTATACAACTACGACCGCTGGGACGAAGCAGTTTCTTCCCAGGCTGGCTATGAAGCGTCCCGTGCTGTCAGCGGCACGGATTTGGGCTGCGGCGAGTTTAACACCCCTTCTGATTTGTTCCGAGATAGCGAGAACAACTTCTATGTGGTGGACAATGGAAACAACCGTGTGGTTGTGGTGGACAGCACATTTACAGAAGCGACAGATGTGCTGGATACGTTCTACTATGAAGACGGAAGTGAAACCACACTGAATGCACCAGAGGGTGTCTATGTTTCAGAAGATACGGGATATACGTACATTGCCGACACGGGGAACTCCCGTTGTCTGGTGGTGGATGACGAAAATAATATGCAGATGGAATTGACAAAGCCGGATTCTACACTCTACGAAAACGAAACATTCAAGCCACAAAAGGTTGTTGTGGACAAGGCGGGGAATATTTATCTCGTATTGTCTAATATTACAAGTGGTGCGGCAATGTTTGACAATACCGGAGAATTTCAGGGCTATTTTGGTTCGAACTCCGTAGAAGCGACGGCGGAAGTTATCGCAGATTATTTCTGGAATTTGATTGCAACAGATGAGATGCGTGCAAACTCCTCCCGTAACGTTGCGGCAGGTATCACAAATTTTGACATTGATGATGAGGGCTTTATTTATACTGTGACCCAGTCTTCTTCCACAGAGTCGGATCGTGTCAAGAAGGTCAATCCGGCAGGATATAACCTCTATTCTTCTCTGGACGTCACGTTCGGTGACCTGGATTCCGCTTCAACGGATACGAGCGACTATACTACACAAATGGTGGATATTGACGTGGACGACATCGGCAGATTGAACTGCTTAGATTTGGAATCAGGAAGAGTCTTTCAATATGACGAAGACGGCAACCTGTTATTTATCCTAGGGACGACGGCAGATCAGGTGGGCGGCTTTTCCATGAAAGTCACGGCGATTGAAACGATGGACGAAAACATCTATGTTTCGGACGCTATGAAAAATACGGTGACAATTTTCACTGAAACGGATTTTGGTGGAATCGTGCATGAAGCAGTCTCGCTTTACAACTCTGGTTATTATGAAGAAGCCTTGGAGCCGTGGCAGGAGGTACTCAAGCGAGACGGAAACTATCGAATGGCATATGTGGGCATTTCTTCTGCACTGTACAACGAGAGCGATTATGAAGGTGCTATGAAATATGCGAAGCTGGCAGAATCCTCCAAACAATACAACAAGGCATTCGAAGGCTATCGCTCTGAGTGGCTGGATGAAAACTTTGTCTGGATTGTTGTTGTCATTGTGCTGCTCGTTGCCCTTTGGATTTTCTTCTATATCCGGAACAAACGGAAAAAGAAGAATGCGCCGAAAAATCTGATTGACTTACTGCATGAGGGAGAGGAGGAGTGATGCGTCTATGATGGATTTAACACAAAGGCAATGGGTCAAGCACAGCGTCTTTCATCCCTTTGAAGGCTTCGAGGATTTGCGCTGGAAAAAAAGCGGCTCGGTGCTGTATGCGACGATTGTCATTTTACTTTGGTTTGTGGCGGCGATTTTGTATAAAAATGCCTATGGTTATCAGTTCCACGCATCTTCAGAAAAGATGTTCAGCGTTGTCCCCTATATTGTACAGACGATTTGCCTCTTTCTTGTTTGGGTTGTGGGCAACTGGTCGATTTGTACGCTGCTGGATGGCGAAGGTACGATGAAAAAGATTTATATCTATAGTGCCTATGCGCTGATTCCCTATGTGGTGGGATTGTATATCCAAACAATTCTCTCCCACTTTCTTGTACAGGATGAATCGATTTTCATTACTGTCGTACAGGTGGTTGGCATTATCTGGTCTGTGGTACTGATGTTTAATGCCATTAAAGCGGTACATCAATACTCCATCTCCAAAACCATTTTGGCAATAATCTTAACTTTGGTGGCGATGATTATTATTTTGATACTGTTGGTATTAATGGTTGCATTATTCCAACAGGTGTACGTATTTATTTCTTCCGTCTATACGGAAATCACCTATCGTGTGAGAGTCTAGAAAGGATGGTGAGAATATTGAAAAAGCTGAAAAAAAGAAAAATGTTTTTGGCGGTACTTACGGCGATGTGCTGTTTGATCACTGCCACCATTCCCGCAGTAGCGGATGATGAAACGGCGGATACGGAGACGACGGCGGAGGATACTACCGATACTTCCACAGACGAAGAAGCGGAAGATGAGGCGACTCGTACGGAGGAAGTCGAAGAAATCGAAATTACTGCTGACCAAGTGGAACAGTATATGGACGAGATGAACTCTGCCGAGGGTATCACGTTTTACTATCGACCGGAGGACTATGAGGACACAATTACAGACGAAAATGTGGTGGATTTGCTGGATGACATCGAACTCGCAGGAATTGACGATGAAACCGGCGAAGTGGTCTGCACATTAGAAGAAGAGGACGATACCAACGATTTTGTCATTTTCCTCAGCGAAGAGGGCAGATGGCTGGTTTATACCGATGTGGACTACAAAAATGTCACGATGGTGCGAAAAATCGTTTCCACGCTGGAGCTTTATAACGACGATTTCGATGAGATAGAGCGCAGCTATACGACGGATGGCAAGGTGGAGGACGGTGAAGTCACCTATACCAATGAAGACGGTTGGATTGTAACGTTAAAATCGACATACGATGAACTGGTTTCATCTGCACGCTATGTTACGGAAAACGATCGGCTTGCACTCTATGTAGACGATGACAACGCAGTCATTGGATTATACGATAAGAGTACCGATAAAATGTGGTGGTCTACGCCGGAGAGCGCAGGACACGATAAGGTTGCGACTAACACAATTGTGGATGACTTGTTTTCCTCTCTGAAGATGGTATACGGTGAGCCGGATGCCAGAAGTACCACAACGCAGCGTTCTATGAGCGATTCTTCGATTGACGTGGACGAAATCACGGATGGCGTAAAAATCACCTACACCTTTAAAAAGGCAGGTATCACCATTCCGGTGACTTATACGTTGGGTGAGGATTATCTGGAGGCGAGAGTCGAAACCGCTGAGATTGAAGAGGAAGACACCTCCAGTGCAGGAAAGCTCACCACGTCGATTACCATGATGGGGAATTTTGGCGCAGCTTCTTCTACAGAAGAAGGATACTTTGTGATTCCTGACGGATGCGGCGCACTGATTCGCTATAACAACGGCAAAACCACATCAAAGAGCTACACCGGCTATGTGTACGGCTCCGACGTTACCGCCGTATCGGAAACCGAACCTGCGGTGACCGAACAGGTGTACTTGCCTATGTACGGTATCGTCAACGAGGACAGTGCCATGATGGTGGTCTGCACCGAGGGCGACTCCAATGTGAAGCTGCTCGCCAGCGTCAGCGGACAGTCCAACAGCAGCTATAACACCTGTGGCTTTGAGTTCGTGGTACGTGATTCGGACACTTACTATATGTCCGGCGACAGCTCTACGGCACTGACGATGTTCGAGAATGGCGACATCAAAACCGATACGCTAGCGGTACGCTATTATCCACTGGAAACAGAAGATACGCCAGACTATGTGGATATTGCAGACGCCTATCGGGATTATTTGATGAGTGAGGACGGCATCGAATCGATGGTAGATTCTGATGACCCTGCACTATCACTGGATTTATACGGCGGCGTTGAAAAGCAAAAGTCTATCCTAGGAATTCCGATTAACATGAAAACCGCACTGACCACGTTTGAACAGGCGGAAGATATTCTGACACAGCTCAGCGATGCAGACGTTTCAGATATTTCCGTACAGTATTGGAACTGGACAAATAACGGCATCAAGGGCAAGGTGGACTATAAGGCGAAAGCCTCCGGCACGCTGGGCGGAAAGAGCGATTGGAATGATTTGCTCTCCTTTGCCGAAAGTCGTGGCATTACGATTTATCCTGCGGTGGACAATGAAACGTTCGTTTCCGGCAGTGGCTATTACAGCTTTACGGATACGGCGGTGCGCATCTCCGGATCGTATGCGAGGGTGTATGCCTACAATTTGGCGTACGGCAGCCAGGATACGGACAGCGACGCATTGTCCCTCCTTTCTCCGGCATCATTCAGCGAACTGTATAGCGACGTGGCGTCGAACTATACGAAAAAGGACTTGACGACCATTTCTCTCGGCAGTATGACATCTGCACTCTATGGAGATTATGGGAAAGAAGTGATTTCTCGGGACAGCGCACAAGAAATTCTGGAGTCGTCCTATCAGACGATTAATGATGCAGGTATCTCCATTTTGGCGGATACGGCGAATGCATATGCCTTGTCCTATGTGACGGAAATCACAGATGTACCGCTTCAATCTAGTGGTTATGACGTATTTGATGAGGACATTCCATTCTATCAGCTCGTGATGCATGGTTTGAGAGCTTATGCCTCGACGGCAATTAACGCTTCGGCAAATCCAAGTCAGGCGATTCTGATGGCAGTGGCATCCGGAAGCAATCTTCACTATGACATGATTGCGGAGGAGACCAGTATGCTGAAGGATACGGTTCTGGAGAACCTGTACTATGCCAATGCAGATGCATGGATGGACACGGCTTCTCAAAGCTATGCCTTTGCCAGTGATGTACTGTCGGGCCTTGGAAGTGAAACCATTGTAGATTATATCCAGGAGGATGACGTTATCACGACAACTTATTCGAATGGAACCGAAGTAGTGGTTGACTTGGATGCTGAAACGGCGACAGTGAACGGAACACAATACGTGTTGTCCGATTATTTAGATGAAGGGAGCTGGAGTGAATCGTGAAAATAGCTTATGAAAAGCGAAAAAGTCTATATGGATACGGTTTTATTGCACTGTGGTTTGTAGGCGCACTCATCTTCTTTCTGATACCCTTGGTGGAGTCGTTAATTTATTCATTTCAGGATATTACCCCGGACACCGGCGGTATGGTGAGCGAATGGGTCGGACTGGACAATTATAACTATGCATTTAACGTAGATCCGAACTATCGGCAATATCTCGTACAAGTGCTGGAAGATACCGCATGGAAAACGCCGTTGATTTTGGTATTCTCCCTGTTCGTGGCAGTCATACTCAACCAAAAATTCCATGGCAGAACATTTAGCCGTGCCGTGTTCTTTCTTCCGGTTATCATTGCAACAGGTCCCGTTTATAACATCATCAACGGAAATCTCGCAAGTTCCGGCAACAGCGACGCTTCTCAATTTTCCACCATGTTCTCTACGGATTTACTCGGAGAGCTGATGGAATTCCTGGGGATTTATGGCATTTCCGACAGCGTGCAGACTACGATTGAAACTGTGTCGGACAATATCTTTGGTATCGTTTGGAACTCTGGTATTCAAATTCTGATTTTCCTGGCGGCACTCCAAAATATTCCGGTTTCCGCAAAAGAGGCAGCACAGATGGAAGGCGCAACTGCATGGGAATATTTCTGGAAGATTACGCTTCCCTATGTATCTCCGATGATTCTGGCGTGCTTTATCTTTACGATTATTGACTCGTTCACGGATCCAAATAACGTGGTTATGGGAAGAATTCTGGATTTACAGTCCGACTGGCAGTATGGACCTGCATCTGCAATGGCATGGATCTATTTCGCCATTGTCTTAGCGGCGGTGGGAATTATTACATTGATTCTCAATAAGTTCATCTATTACGAAGTGGATTAAGGAGGTGTCCGTTTGATGGAACAAATCAAAGATGTGCCGGCAGCAAACCCAAAGGATGATGCGCTTGTCGGAAACGGTATGAGCAAACGGCAGGCTCGTAAAATCCGTATGAAAAGTATGAACAAAACGGAGATTTCCTATATGCGGCGGAAACGGGTATTTGACCTTGTGTGGCCGATTTTCCGGTTTCTGATTTTGTTTGGACTGTGTTTTGTCATTCTGTATCCGTTAATTTATATGATTAGCTGTGCGTTCCGTGATCCCACGGATATGAACGACCCGACGGTTATGTGGATTCCTCGCACGCTGACGCTGGATGTCATCAAAGAAACCGCTGAAGTCATGGACATCTGGAATACTCTTTTGACGACTCTGGAACTGAACGTAGGCTGTTCGCTGGTGCAGGTGGTATCTTGTGCCATTACCGGCTATGGTTTTGCACGGTTCAAATTCAAGGGAAAGGGCTTGCTCTTTGGTATCGTTATCATGATGATTCTCGTGCCGACACAGATTATCGCCATTCCGCAATATATGATGTTCCGCTATTTCGGAATCGGCAGCGTATCCGTAAATCTGATTAACACAAAGCTTTGTATGTACTTGCCCGCACTAATGGGCAATGGCATTCGTTCTGGACTGATGATTTTCATCTTTCGGCAGTTCTTCAAAGGCTTGCCGAAAGAGCTGGAAGATGCAGCATATTTGGATGGCTGCGGTCCATTCAAGACGTTCATTCGGGTTATGGTACCTAATGCGTCGTCGTCCTTCCTGACGGTATTCCTGTTCTCCATCGTTTGGTACTGGAACGATTATTATGTCAGTTCCACGTTCTTCACCAAGAATCAGACCATTGCACTGATGCTGAAAAACCTAAGTTCTCTGCTGACCCAACAGCTGTTCAACAATGCGGATGTCAGTGTGCGGGAACAGATTGTGTGGATGGAGGCAGGCTGTCTGATTTCGATTTTGCCGATTTTGATCATGTATGTCTTCTTACAGAAATACTTCACAGAGGGCATCGAACGTTCAGGTTTAGTTGGATAAGATACCGAGAAATATGGTGATTTTACACAAAAAAAGAACTAAGATATTTTGACAACTATGAAAAACAAAGGGTTGACAAAAAAGATAAAATTATGCTACAATAATAGATGGAAGGAAGTGCGGTACAGAAAGAATTGCACTGTTGCCGTTCCTTTCTGCCCTTTGAAAAATCAAAGGGCTGCAAAATGAAATATTTGCAATTATCTCTCTTTTTCTCATTTCTTAGTAAGTGCACTTGCCGGTAGACGGTGGGTGTGCTTGCTGTTTATAGAGCCTGTCCCACGCAAATTTCCGAATTTCTCACCAAAAAAAGCTTGACAGTGTTTCAGGAATATGCTATAATAAAAACATTGTTGATACTGCACATAATTTGTGCAATATGACAAAAAATTTATCACGAGGTGATTTCTTATGTTTTGTAAACAATGTGGAACGGTCATGAATGACGGTGCGAGGTTCTGTCCGAAGTGTGGAGCGGTACAAAATACCGCAGGCGGAACGCCGCTGAATTCGGGGGAGGGGGGGTATAGGTCCATCTTCCGGCGTGATTGGCGGTAATACGATCTACAACGGCGGAGGCGTTCGAGTCAATACACAACCATCAAAGAACAATCTGAAAAAGCTTTTGCCGCTGGTGGCGATTGTGGTTGCAGTGGTGCTGGTGATTGTGCTGATTTGTCGGCTGATTGCAGGTACGCCAAAGGGCGTGGTGAAAGATTACGTCAAGGCTTTGAGTAAACAAGATGCCGAAGCGTTTATTGACCTGTGTCCGGACGAATTCGTAGAGAATTTGCTGGACGACTATGACATTTCGGAAAGAAACCTAGAAAAAACCATTGAAGTGTGTCTGGATGAAGACCTAGAAGGCTATGAAGATGCAAAACTTAAAAAGTTTAAGGATAAAGAAAAAGCCGATGATGATGATTTAGATGATGTTAACGATTACCTTGATTTAGATAAGGACGTCAAAAAAGGCTATGAATATGAAATTAAAATCGAATATGATGATGGCGACAGTGGCACGTTAGTAGTTGATGCATTCAAATACCGTGGGAAATGGTATTGTTATAATGCTTGCTCTTTAGTGAAGTACTGTGCAATGAATAGCGAATATTGATAAATCGAAATCATAATGATATATAAGAACGCCCCCTATTTTTAGGGGGCGTTTTCTGTTGATACAGCCGGAGATATATAACAGGCTTTTGTGTTTTTTGTCAAGAGATTTTTTTGTGAAACAGGCGAAACCGAAAATAAACTTTTATTTTCGCAGGCTGATGCATCCTCTTGGACATTCTTTCACGCACAGACCACAATTTTTACACTTGGTATAATTAATCTCTGCATGAACATTTACCACGTGAACGGCGTCGAATTTGCACACTTTTTTACACTTCATACAGCCAATACAGGAGTTCTGACAGGTTTGCATTGCCACCTTGCCTTTGTCTTGGGAGGAACATAGTACATCAACCTTGCGTTTCGTGTCTGGACGCATTTCAATGAGATTGTTCGGGCAGACATTGACGCACTTGTTACAAGACACGCATTTTTCGATAGCAAAATGGAGAACGCCGTCCACAAAGGATATGACGTCGTTTTCACAGGCGGCTGCACAGTCGCCATAGCCGAGACATCCCCAAGCGCAGGTGCCGTTTCCGCCGTAAAATCGCTTTGCCCCAGCGCAGGTTTGAATGCCATCATAGTGAAAACGCTGCTTGGTTACGGTACACGTCCCGTTACAGTGCAGTACCGGCACTTGTTTTGCGGCAGCGCTGACAGATACGCCCATGATTTCCCCAATGGCAGTGGCAGCACCGCCACCGCCCGGCAAACAGGCGCTCATTGCCGCTCCCTTGTTTACAATTGCGTCCGCATAGTCGGCACATCCCGCATAACCACAGGCACCACAGTTTGCACCGGGTAATGCGGCGGTAATTTCTTTGACACGGCTGTCTGTTTTTACGGCAAATACCTTTGAGATGACCACCAATAAAACGCCAAAGACAATGCCCATAGCGGCAAAGATCAAAATCGGATATACATAAGTCATACTTTTGTTCCCTCCTTATTGTCCCAGACCGCCAAAGCCTAAAAAGCTCATGGACACAATTGCAGCAGCTACCAGCGTCGCTGGAATGCCACGGAACATATGTGGTGTATTTTCTTCTGCATCGTCCACACGAGAACGCACACTGGAGAAAATCACCATTGCCAGTAAGAATCCCACGCCGGAGAACACGGCGTTTACCAGAGATTGCCCAAACGTGTAACCGTCGTCGATATTCATAATGGTTGCACCCAAAACTGCACAGTTTGTCGTAATCAATGGTAAATACACACCCAGTGTTTTATACAGCGGCGGCATCAGCTTTTTGATGACCATTTCCAACAGCTGTACAAACACGGCAATGACTAAGATAAACGCTACCGTGCGGAGATATTCCATCTCTAATGGTACGAGTATGGCATAATAAATCGGATAAGTGACCAACGACGCACAGAGCATGACGAACACCACTGCAAGACCCATGCCTACGCTGGAGTCTAATTTTTTGGATACACCCAAAAACGGACAGCAGCCATAAAACTTCGAGAGTACAAAGTTATTCGTGAGAACAGCTGCAATGATAATTGAAATATATGTACTCATGCCTTTGCCTCCTCTTCTTTTCCATCACAGCTTCCATCACAGCCTTCTGCGTTCGGACAGCTGTCACAGCCGAGTTTCTTCGGCGGTTTGCGATTTGCAATGGCACAGACCACTGCAATGACAAAACCCAGCACCAAAAATCCGCCTGCGGGCATGACGAATAACGACATAGTATGACTCGCCATGCCGGGAATCGTCAGTCCAAACCATGTACCGGAACCTAAAATTTCACGGACGCTTCCCATCAGGAACAACGCCAGTGTAAAGCCGATTCCCATGCCTGCACCATCTAGTGCAGATGCCAGAAGATTGTTCTTGCTTGCAAACATTTCAGCACGGCCCAAAATAATACAGTTTACGGTGATCAGTTCTAGAAACGCACCCAAACTCGTATAGAGTGACGGTACAAAACCATGCACCAAAAATTGAATCAGTGTTACAAACGATGCGATAATGACGATATAACATGGAAGTTTCACCTGTGATGGAATCACCTTTCGCAGAAGCGAGATGACAATATTCGAACAAATCAGCACGAACATTGTCGACAAGCCCATGCCAATGCCATTAAAAGCAGTTGTGGTGACTGCCAGAGTCGGACACATACCCAGCAGTCCGACTAGCACAGGGTTTTCTTTGATGATACCCTTTGTAAATTCTTTTCCATAGTTCATGCATCAATCACCTCCCGATTGGCACTGACTGTGTCCAGTGCGCAGACCACAGCGGCTTTCAGTGCCTTGGATGAATACGTTGCGCCTGTGACACCGTCCACTTCTTCTACTGCGGACGAATCGGTTATTCCGATGAGATGATCTTTCAGTAGTTCCGGATTCGTTTCTACTTTTGTACCGAGTCCCGGTGTTTCAGAGTTGGACACAAAGGCAATGTCCGTAACGGCACCGTCCTGATCTACACCGACGACGACCTGTAAACCGCCTTTGTTATAGCCGTCTGCGGTGATGAGAACAGCAGCCTGACCGTTTTCGTCCACATAGAGTCCAGTTGCGGTTGCTCTATCCGAATCAGCAGAGGTGAAGTTCTCGATTTCCGTGAACGTTCCCGCATTCGGCAGCTCCGACAAACTCGATTGAATGGCATCCGCTTCGGCAGCGGCAATTTTATCTTTCGTCATGGCATTTGCAAATGCCAATAATCCACAGCAAACCGCACAGATGACAGCCAATACCACCGGCGGCAAAATCATAGATTTTTTTCTTGTTTTTTCCGTCGATTCAGCCATTGTGCTTCGCCTCCTTTTCCTCTAGCCTTGCGCCAAACGGCTTTGTTCGTGTCAGCTTATCAATGTATGGCGTCAACAGATTCATCAGCAATATGGAGAAGGAACAACCCTCCGGCATACTAGCAAATTCACAAATGACGAACGTCAGAATTCCACAGCCAATGCCGAAAATCAACTTACCGAGACCGGTAGTCGGTGTCGTGACATAATCTGTCACCATAAAGAATGCACCTAAAATAACACCTCCGCTAAGCAGCGCATAAACCACGTCTGTCATTTCACCGCCGGTACCCAGTACGTAGAATAGTTCCAGAACGGCAAGTGTTCCTAAATATGCCACTGGCGTGTGCCAAGTGATAATCCCGACGATGAGCAAGAAGATACCGCCAATGAGTAATGCCAAGGCAGAGGTTTCACCCATTGAGCCGCCTACATTCCCAAGGAACAAATCGAGCAGACTCGCATCTCTTGAAACCAACGGCGTTGCGCCAGAAACCGCATCGGTCAAGTTGTCTGTTGTGGTGAAAACGCCGCCATAAGATAAGTCCTGATACGCAAAAGGTTTTACCCAAGTGGTCATATCGCTGGCACAGGAAAGCAGCAGAAAAATACGTCCTGTAATGGCAGGATTCGCAAAATTGCATCCCAATCCGCCAAATAATTGCTTCACGATAGCCACTGCAAAAATACAGCCGATTGCCGCCTCCCACAGGGGGAGCGTTGCAGGCAGATTCAGAGCCAGCAAAACGCCGGTTAATACAGCACTACCATCTGAAATGGTCACTTCTTTTTTCATCAGCTTTTGACAGACGAATTCCGTCAATGCGCTGACAATGGCACAAAATAATACCAACAACAATGCCCGAAGTCCAAAGATAATGGTAGCCGCTGCAATCGACGGCACCAATGCCAGAATGACAAGTCCCATAATCTTTTGGGTTGTCATACCGCTCCGTACGTGTGGTGACGGAGATATCGTTAAAATCGAAGCCATAAAAAATACCTCCTCACCGTTTTTTCTGACTCATATAATATGCTTTTGCCAGTTGATTGTTTTCCGCCACTGGTCGCTTTGCAGGACAGGCATAAGTACAGCAGCCGCAGTTCATACAAAGACCAACTTTTAGCTTGTCCAGTGCCGCTGCATCTTTCTGACGAAATGCTTTTGCGATTTCCGGCGGCATGAGCCGCAGCGGACAGGCGTGGACACATCTGCCGCAGTGAATGCAGGCGCTCGCCTTTGGAGATTCAAATTTTTCCAGTGCCAGAATAGCGTTGTTGGCTTTTAATACCGGATCCTTCGGATCGGGAATGGAAATGCCCATCATGGGTCCGCCGTATAAGAGCTTTTTCACCCGTTCCATGTCGCATTGTACAAACGTTAGAACATCTTCCACCGGCGTTCCAACTGGAACGACCACATTACAGGGTTTTCCGATGGCGTCGCCATCTACCGTCAGCATACGATGTACCATCGGCATACCGGTTTTTAAGTATCGACTGATGAAAGCCACAGAGGAGACGTTCATGACGATGACGCCCTGATCCGCAGGCAGCTGCCCCTCCATGACGGTTCTACCCAAGGTGTGGTAGATAAGTACCTTTTCTGCACCTTGGGGATAAACGGTCGGCAGCGTTTGAATTGTGATTTCCGGATGAGATGCAGCTTTTTCCGTAAGCAGCCGAATTGCCTCCGGCTTATTTGCCTCCACGCCAACAACCGCCTTTGGGATATGCAGCCAGTGGAGAACTTGACAGATTCCGTCTATCACTTCTTCGGGAGCTTCGATCATTTGCCGACAGTCGGAGGTGATATATGGTTCGCATTCGGCGGCATTGATTGCCAAGGTATCGATGGACTGTTTTGGTGAAAGCTTAATATGTGCCGGAAAGCTCGCACCGCCCATACCCACAAGACCGCTCTCCCGTATCGACTGTATAAATGAAGCTTTGTCCGTGATTTTGGGAGGCGTTACGGCAGAAGAGACAGTCTGATTGCCGTCTGTTTCGATTTCCACCATAGGACAAGTGCGTCCATTGGACATTCGATAAGTGGTAATCGCCTTTACTGTACCGGAAACACCGCTGTGAATGGGAACTGCCATCGCCGCATCTGTATCGCCGATTTTTTGTCCCACCTGTACCGTGTCCTTCGGCTTTACAATTGGCGTACAAGGTGCGCCAATGTGCATACTCATCGGAATCCGAACCAATTTTGGCAGCGGCAGTGGTATACTGGCAGTGTCTTGGGTATTTTTGTGGTGTGCCACGTGTACACCATTCAATTTTCTCATGAAAAGACTCCTTTCATTTACTGGATTGAGCAATGCCCGTGATCGAAAAATGCCATTCCCATAAGGATATAGGCGACAGAATTTTTTTCATCTGCCCTTTTCTTTTTCAAAAAATTGTGTTATAATATACTCGTTGTCCATACTTTGAAAAATATCGTTGAAATGTCCGTTTTTTCAAAGCACCACATCTTATTATAATACATTTTCGAAAAAAAGTAAACCTGATTTTTCAGGAAAAATCGAATATTTTCGTTAAAATGATTGGATGAATCAAAGTGCTTTCCATATGAAAATATTTTCTCAGGAGGTTTTATCAATGAAAGGGTATCGTTTGAGTGTCATTCGTCATGGGCAAACGATGGCGAATGAAAAGGGGATTTATATCGGCCGCACAGATTATGCACTCTCCAGCCGAGGTGCGGCGGAACTTGCCGCAAAGACAGACGAGTTTGTTTATCCGCACGTTGCACGAGTTTATTCCAGTCCGCTGCGTCGCTGCACAGAAACGGCGGAGATTTTGTTTCCGGACGTGACAATTCAGACGGTGGACAATCTGGCGGAGATGGATTTTGGGATATTTGAAGGAAAATCGGCGGAAGAGCTGACGGGCAGAGAAGATTTTCGAGCTTGGCTAAAAGGCGGTATCGATTGCCGCCCACCAAAAGGGGAGAGCGTAAAGGATGTGCAGCTGCGTATTTTTAGAGCGTTGCGAGAGATTATTGCGAGTATGATGGCGGATGATCTGCTGCACTGTGCTGTGATTACCCATTCGGAGATTATTTCCAATATGATGGCAGGATTTGGTTTGCCTAAGGTGGCTGCAAAGGAGCTGTTCACACAGCCCGGCGAGGGATATGACATTCTCATTACAGCCGACCTGTGGCAGCGTTCTCAGGCGTTTGAAATTATGGGAATGGTGCCTTATGAGGCATAGCATACGAGTGCATTGAAAAAATGCGTAGTGCTGCCATAAAAAAACGCATTTGCACTTGACAAGGAGACAAAAGCCTGCTATAATAAAAATAGGAAAAGAGCATACCTGTAGACGGTCTGCTCCCTTATAAAGATTACAAAAAGTAACCGTTCTAGCTGGGAACTATTGGCGGTTACTTTTTATTATGAAAAATTGCATACAATAGTGTCGTGTATCCAATTAGAAAAATTCCAATTTGAATCAATTGATTTAATGTAATGTATTCCATAATACCACTCCCCTCTGGGAGCAGGATTCGACCGCCTACCGTTATCTGATATGCCCTTTATCCCGAGACAACATGACACACCATAGTGCAGATACTGTCTTAACAAGTATTATACACCTTTCTTCATACGATGTCAATAAAAATGATGACAGATTGAATTTTCTCTTAAATTTCCGAATTTCTTAATCGAAAAACGCTTAACAGCGCTTCGAGAATATGCTATAATGAGATTGTTGATATTGTGCATAATTTGTGCAATATAACAAAAAATTATCACGGGGTGATTTCTCATGTTTTGCAAACAATGTGGAGCGGCTATGAAAGACGGTGTAAGATTCTGTCCGATGTGTGGGACGGTACAAAATACCGTTAGTGGAGCGGTGCCAAATACTCGGGGGGGGGTATAAACAGCCTCCTGGAGGAAATACCAGTAATACGTTTTACACAGGCGGTGTAGGTGGCACAACTACAAAGAATCGTTTTCATCTGAAAAAGTTTTTGCCGTTGGTGGCGATTGTAGTTGTAGTGGTGCTAGTGATTGTGTGGATTTGTAATTTGTTTACCAATACAGCGGAAAATGCTGCAAAAGCACATATAAAATCTCTTTCTAAAAAAGAATTGGAAGAAAAAGTTCAAACTTATCTGGATGAAGAACTATATTATTATGAAGACGTAGAAATAAAAAAAGTTATTGATTGGGAGGAAATCGATGATGATGATTTTGATGGCATCAATCAAAAACTTGACCTAGATAAAGAAATCAACGAAGGTTATAATTATGAATTTAAACTAGAGTATGACGATGGCACTGATGAGACACGTGAAATTTTCGTTTTTAAATACCGTGGAAAGTGGTACAGTTATAATGCTTGCTGCGGCGTATCATACAGTGCAGCACATAATTTCTCATAAGCAGAAAACACTTTTCTATTATAAACATATCTAACAAAATCTCTCAATGAAAAAAATCGCATTTGCGCTTGACAAATGCGATTTTTTCTTATGAATAAATCACGATAAAATATATGTACTAATTTTTCATCTCGTACGCTTCACCCAATAGTGCCTTGTTTGCATTGAGAATGGGCTGAATGCATTCAGCGACAAACTCTTCTGTTTGTTGACTGCTTCTGCCGGTGAAGTTTTCCGGCTGTAAAATCGCATCCAACTCCTCTTTGGTAATCTGAAAGTCAGCATCGGCGAGAATCATGTCACACAAGTCGTTTTCCCGTCCTTCTTCCTTGACGTGCTTACCGGCAATCATCGAATATTTCCGAATTTTCTCGTGGAGAGCCTGTCGGTCGCCGCCTTTTTTGACAGCGTCCATCATGATATTTTCCGTTGCCATAAAGGGTAGCTCCCGCATGACACGCTGCCGAATCATCTTTGGATAGACGACGAGTCCATCAGTAACGTTCAGCATGATATTCAAAATAGCATCGACTGCCAAGAATGCCTCCGGTACGGAAACACGCTTGTTCGCAGAGTCGTCCAGCGTCCGTTCAAACCACTGTGTTCCTGCGATGAAAGCCGGATTTAGACTGTCAATCATGACATAGCGAGAGAGTGAAGTGATGCGTTCACATCGCATGGGATTGCGCTTGTACGCCATTGCGGAGGAACCGATTTGACTTTTTTCAAACGGTTCTTCCATTTCTTTGAAGCTCTGGAGCAAGCGCATATCGTTGGAGAATTTGCTGCACGATTGGGCGATGCCGCTAAGAGTAGCCAGAATTTGAGCGTCGATTTTTCGGGAATAGGTCTGACCGGAAACGGGTACTACGCCATCAAATTCTATTTCAGCTGCAATTTTTTGTTCCAAGGATTTCACCTTTTCCGTGTCGCCTTCGAACAGTTCCATGAATGACGCCTGTGTACCGGTGGTACCTTTTGAACCGAGCATTTTTAAGTTTGCAATCCGATATTCCAGTTCTTCCAAATCCATCCGCAGCTCGTTCATCCAAAGTGTTGCACGCTTGCCCACGGTGGTGAGCTGTGCGGGCTGTAAATGGGTGTACGCCAGCGCAGGCATATCTTTATATTCCAATGCGAATTTCGACAAATTCGACAGGACATTAATGAGCTTGCGGCGGACAATCTGCATGGCATCCCGCATGATAATAATGTCTGTATTGTCGCCTACATAACAAGAAGTTGCACCGAGGTGAATGATCCCCTTGGCTTTGGGGCAGACTTTTCCATAGGTGTAGACGTGGGACATGACGTCGTGGCGGACAACTTTTTCCCGTGCTTCGGCGATGTCATAGTCGATATTGTCTACGTTGGCTTCCAACTCATCCACTTGTTCCTGTGTCACCGGAAGACCCAGTTCCATTTCCGCACGAGCAAGTGCCACCCAAAGCTTTCGCCAGGTGGTAAACTTTTTATCGGCAGAAAAGACGTGCTGCATTTCTTCGCTGGCATAGCGTGTACAAAAGGGACTTTCATAGCTTGTGGTATTTCGCATAACATTGCCTCCTATTTAACCAGATGGTGTTCAAAAAAATAGCCGTTGAAATTCAAACGGAACGGCTGTTGTAGAATCGTACAATTTTTGCCATTAATCAGCATACAATACAATAAGTATAGCATATGCATTTCGTTTTGTCAAGGAAAAAATGAAACGCATAGTCGCTTTTAGACCATGCTGCATATACTAAAACAGGGCGAGAGCCTGAAAATTTTATGGAGGTGATTACAATGCCCGAATGTAAAGCAGTGATGCAGTCCTATACCCAGGCTGCTCACGCATGCAGAGTGCTGCAGCGAAGCGGACTCGACAGCGAAATTCGGCGAACGCCCTCCCCAGGCAGCGATGGGTGCGGCTATCTTCTGGCGATACAAGGAGATTGTCGAATCGTGTCGAACGTTTTCGCAAAGGAGAACATTCTCTTTCGGCGATATCAAGGGTGTACTTCGCCATGACACAAAATATCATCAATTTTGACAACGCAGCCACCACCTATCCGAAGCCGCTGGAAGTACGTCGGGCAGTCGCTGAAGCAGTTGCAAAATATGGAAATGCCGGACGTGGCGGACACCCTATTGCAACTAGAACGTCTGAAATGGTCTACAGTTCAAGAGAACGTGTGGCGAAATTTTTTGACGCAAAGACGGAAAATACAGTTTTCACACTGAATTGTACCCATGCTCTGAATCTTGCCATACAGAGGATTTTGAAACAGGGAGATCACACCATTATCAGCGATTTGGAACACAACGCTGTATATCGTCCCATTGTGGCACTGGAAAAAGCGGGACGGATTTCATATACCATTGCGGAAGTGTCCAATGACGATAATGTGACTTTGGCGCATTTTCGGAATGCCATTCGACCCAATACGAGAGCAATGATTTGTACGGTGGCGAGTAACGTTACAGGACAGATTTTACCCTATCGAGAACTGGCGAGACTTGCAAAAAGTCGTGGCATTTGTTTGATTGCCGATGGAGCGCAGGGTGCTGGGATTTTGCCGCTGTCGTTAGAACGAGATGGGATTTCTATTTTCTGCACAGCGGGGCATAAGGGATTATATGGCATTACCGGAACAGGCGTGCTATTGACAGACGGTGTATTTCCGATACAGCCGTTGATGCAAGACGGCACGGGGAGTATGTCGAGAAGTCCGGTACAACCGGATTTTTTGCCGGATCGACTGGAATCGGGAACATTGAATGTGATTGGTGCAGCGTCGTTGAAAGCTGGGATTGATTTTGTAGAGCGGCGAAGCGTGGAGGGTCTTTATTGGCAGGAGTCAAGATTGTGTCAGCTGTTTTGTCAGGCGTTGGCAGATACAGCGGAGGTGATCATTTATCGGGATCCAAAGGTGGCATATGTGCCGATTGTGTCGTTTCGTGTGCGGGGAAAACTGCCGGAGGAGACGGCAGCATTTTTGGGAACACAGGGATTTTATCTGCGTGTAGGACTGCATTGTGCGCCACTGGCGCATGAGAAGCTTGGAACAAGAGATGGAACAATCCGATTTGCTCCGTCAGCGTTTAGCCGAGAGGCAGACACGATGCGATTGGTTCAGACGATAAAAAATTATGCCAAAAATTGAAAATTGAAAATGATCATAAAAGCGATTATAATCTATTATATAAGCTATCATACAAATTTCTTTCCAGAATGCAATTTTACCTGTTGCATAATTTTTTGAAATGTGTTATACTATAAAAATAGAGAAAGATAGCGAAAAGAAAAAGTTCGGAATTGCGTAAGCCGGAGCAAAACTCCGGCTACATAATGTAGAAAATGTAGAAAAAGAAGGTGTGCAAATGTCATCATTTCGAGATATTTTAGACATGATCTATAGTGTCATCAAAACGGCAGAATTTGTCGATATTTTGGATATTATCGTTTTGAGCTATGTGGTGTATATCGCAATCAAGCTGGTACGGGAAACACGTGCAGGACAACTGCTTAAGGGAATTCTTCTGATTATTCTGGTGTATATGATTGCAAGTGTAATCGATATGAAGGCAATTACATATTTGTTGTCCGCAACGCTGAATATAGGACTCATTGCGCTGATTATCCTGTTTCAGCCGGAATTGCGGCGTATGTTGGAAAAAGCCGGCTATACGACATGGGGTTTGTGGTTTGGTGGCGGTTCCAGCGCAGACGATGCCACGTGGATGAAGGCGATTGACGCAATTTGTGATGCTTGTGTGGAATTGTCTGCGACTTCGACCGGCGCATTGATTGTGGTGGAACGACAGTCTCGTTTGGGCGAGCAAATCGCCAACGGTACGATTCTGGACGCCATTCCCAGCAAAGAGCTTTTTGGCAATATTTTCTATAATAAAACGCCCCTCCACGACGGTGCGGCAATTATTCGAGATGGAAAGATACTGGCGGCGGCGTGCTTTTTGCCGAAGCCGCAAAAAGAAGAACTGATCAATAAGCGCTTAGGCTCTCGCCACCGTGCCGCAATTGGAATGAGCGAAAATTCTGATGCAATCGTCATTGTGGTGTCAGAGGAAACCGGTGCAATTTCCGTGGCGGAGAACGGCGTTTTGCGCAGTGGTTTTACACGGGAACAGCTGCACCAATTGCTCACCGAAAAGCTGATTCGTGCGGAAGAAGAAACGACGATGAAAAAAGTCAAGCGGTTTGCAGGAAAAATTCCGTTTATCGCAAAAAATACTAGAAAAAATACTAAGAGGAAGGAGATACGCCATGGCTCTGAAACCAAACAGTCCGAAAACGAAACGACCGAAGGACAAAGCACGCAAACGGATCAGTTCACTGATTCAGAGGATGTATGACAGCCGTCCTGCAATGATGATTGTGTCGCTGGTGACAGCAATCGTCCTATGGTTTGTGATCTCTATTTCTATTTATCCCACGACGCCACGCACCATTTATCACGTGGCGTTAAGCGTGGACGTGAGCGAAGCTGCCGAAGCGGATGGCTTACAGGTGATTTCACAGGACGTGGAAGAAGTCACCGTTCAAATCGAGGGAAATCGTTCCCAAATCGGTAATCTGTCCGCAGAGGATTTGACGGCGTCTGCCGTGACGGATGAGGTGACGACTTCCGGCACACGAAGTCTTTCGATTGCAGTTACCAGCAACGACGGGACAACCTTTGACGTAAAGGATATTTCTCCTGCAAAAGTCAGCGTGGTGTTCGACTATATCGTTTCCAAGGAAATTGAAGTGCGTCCCAGCATGCTGAACATTACATATGAAGAAAACTGCGTTCTGGACGAAGAAAATTATGTCTGCGATCCGAATGTCATGACGATTAGCGGGCCGCAAAAGCTTGTGGATCAAATTTCATATGCAGTGGCGAAAAGTAGCCAGACGGAAAAGCTTAGCTCGTCAAAGATACTGACGACAAGCGACGTATCTTTTTACAGCGAATCGGATTCCTTGGTAGATGTGTCCGAGTCGGAACAGTTCACCTTTGATACGCCTGCATTTTCCATCACCATTCCTGTGCTGTATCAGGAGGAACTTGGCATTACATACCAAATTACCAACATGCCATCTGAGTTTGATGTGGACAGCTTAAATTTGGAATTGTCTGAGGAGTCTATTATTTTGGCATATTCCAATGCCACTGTGAACGATATGAGTGAATTTAATCTGGCGTCGATTCCTTTGCGGGATATTAACCTAGACTATTCTCAAGATTTCACCATAGAAATTCCCGACGGCTATACCAACCAGTCCGGCTTTACAACTGTGACCGTGTCGCTCAATTCGGAGGGACTCGCCAAGAAAGATTTCGTTTTGTCGGATATCGGGATTATCAACAACTCCGCTAGCTACGATTTTGAAGTATTGACCTCTCAGCTGACGGTGAGCGTGATTGGCCCAGAGGACGAAATCGCCAATCTAGATGCCAGCGACTTGACTGCCAATGTAGACTTATTGAGTTATTCCGTACAGGCGGACGCCGTAGACGGCGAAACGGTGACATTCAACTATACGCCAACGATTTCCTGTTCTAAATATAGCGACGTCTGGGCAGTGGGCGACTATAGCGTATCAGTACAGGGTACCCGAACAGACAGCACGACCACGACGACAGAAGAAGAAGAAGCATCTGAAACCACAACCACAGAAGCGGAAACATAAAATTGCATAAAATTGATAAAGCGACAGAGTTTATGACGGACTTTCTGTCGCTTTTTTGCGATTTTTCTTCTAAACTTTAACAAAAGCGAGAATCAATGTATTCTGTTTGTGCAAGTTGCACAAATTTCATGCGAAATTTTTTGCAGGTCAGAACTCGAGTGTTAATAATTTATCCATTTACTTTTTTGGGGAAGCTTGCTATAATAAAAAAAGTAAGTGAATAGAGGTAGGATTTGTTTAGTTGGGATGGCCCGTATAGGATCTCGATGACGTCGGAGACAGATTTTACGTACTGCATGATTAACGAATCAGAACGAGGATAGCTTGCTTTTGCTGTACGCTGGTATGCACCTGTGAAGTGAGTGTCGTTTGTTCATACCGAAGGAAAACAAATTTTTTTGAAAGCATGAAAAGGAGTAATAGTTATGCACAAAAAATCAACACGCACAAAAGCACTTCTTGTCGGCGCAATGATGGCAGTCAGCTCGTTGAGTTTTTCGTCATTTGCAACGCTGACGGCGAATGCGGCGATAACGTCAGCGTCAAGTATCAATAAGACGTTGGCAACATCCATTCAATCTGATGATCCAGATCATCCAGAAAACGAGACAGAATGTACGTTTATGTGCGCACAGTATGATGATATGTATGTTGCGTTCTCGGACACTACTGGTACTGGTCCAGAAACCTTCTTAGGTACTAGCGATATAACGAGCTTGCAGTTGCACTTCAAGTTGTCGGATGATTACGATGAAGATTATGTAGTATCACAGTTCACCTATTACTTTGGCGTATCGGCAGATGAAGATTGCCCATATAAAGAGTATTGGTGGGATACTGGTGCAGATTATTATGATGACTTGAGAGAAGCTGGACACGCTGGCTCAATGGAAAACTCCATCGAATGCCATCCGTGTAGTAGAGAATTCTATGTAACGATTTATGTTCCGTCAGAAGCACTGGCACAGTTCAATGATTCTCAGAGTGAAGAGTGGGATAACCCACACTTCCAGATTCAGAACTGCTATACACAGCTTTCTACGGAATCAAGAGATAGTATTGGCTCAGCTGATATTATTTTGGTAGATATCATTGCAAACGGTACTACAGACACCAGCGAAGCCGACGAAGAGACACAAGCAAAATATCTCTATGACGAGGGAGAATCTGCACCGCAGAACACCGGCGGTCTGTGGTATTCCAGCATTCTCTACTCCACATATAGCTCTGGCTATAACAGCATTACCACATCCTCTGACGGCACAACCTTTACCGCAGTGAATACACTGCGTGTGGACTATTCCGACGACCCGATTGCAGTAACACCGGGCGATGGTTATAGCGAAGAGGATTATACCGATGAGGATGGCAACTCACTCTCTGAAGCACAAATTCGTGCAAATGGCGATCCCATCAATAGTCACAAATTCCAGCTCGCTGATTTCGGTCTGGATGTTGGCACAAACACCACCAATAACGTAACCGTAAAATCGATGAGTGTAACGTTCAGCGTGGATGACGCTACCGATATTACACGATTCATGTACGGTGGTGGTATCAGCGTATCGCCGAAGTCCGTTGCAGATACGGAGTGGGCAAAAATCCAAGCTGGCTTGAAAGAAGCGTCTGCTGGCGTGGAAGGCGGTTATTGGTACAATGACGTCGGAAATGAAGACTGGGCGGCAGTATTGGCTCTGGAAAAAGAGGGCTACTCTTGGACGCTGACTGACGTATATGGCAATTTGACTGATGTAGACGGTGTGTTCGCAATCGATGTAGAAAGCGGTACGAACCTGACGAATCGTCATATGGGTACCTATTTCACCGTTACTTGGGATGTTCCGGAACAGGTTCAGCCTTATGTAGACCTGATGGGTTCTATCTCTTTCCAACTGTGGTACATGGAAGATGATGGTACTGTTTTGAATGCGGCTGCAAATATCGTAAGTGCATCTCTGACTTATGAAGAAACCATTACCACAACCAAGGACATTCAGTCTGCAACCTATTCTACCTCGACAAAGGGTTCTGTAGGCGACAGCGTTTCTATTAACTATTCTGACGTAGGTCTGGAATATGAAAAGACTGCCGATGTTTATGCAATTTTCTTTGAAGTTTCTACGGATGCAGACGTAGCTCGGCTGCTCTTAGGCTCTGGTACAAGCGTTGTAGAATCGTTCAATTCTTCTTATTGGTATCAGGCAGATGATTATCGAAATGAGGGTACGGTAGCACTGTTGAATTATACCGATACGGATGTAGATTCTCGTGAATCCTCAAGTACTGATACGTCCAGTTATGCAGAATATGTAGGTGAGACAGGACGAGGCACATACGAATATCTATGGATTCTCCCCACTTCTGTTCCATTCGGTACATCTACCGAACAGGAAGGCGATCACTTCGACTTTGGCGTTTGGTATGCAAATGCAAATGAGACAGAGGCATCTACCTATACGATTACCAGCGCAACCGTTTATTATGTCGCTGACGATACTGATAACGGCTACAAGATGGCACTTCGTGAGGGTAACCTCTATGTATATCCGGAAACTATGTATGTCATTGAGGGTACTTCCTCTCAGCCGACTTTCGACAGCGACGGTAACGTGGTTTATAATGACGATGGTTCTATCGTAGTTGGCGACGACGCTATCGTAGAAGTTAGTGTAACCGGCTGCACCGCAAAGTCCAGCCAGTCCGCAGTAAAGGTGTCTGTAGGTTCTGATGGGTATATTACAGTTACTGCAGAGGACGGCAGTGCAGGCGTTACCGTAACGATAACGGTTACGACACCGGGCAAGCAGACTACGACGTTCACGGTTGAAGTTGTTTCGGATACAGACCCGAATGCTACGACAACGACCGAAACTGCAACGACAGAAACCATAACGACGACCACCATTACAACAACGACTACCACGTCCGGCACAGATGATACAACATCGTCAAGCGACGGTTCTACTACCACGACGGCCGAAGCAGAAGCTACGATTATCGGTGACGTAAACTTGGATGGTACTGTTTCGCTGGCTGACAGTGTACAGCTGAATAAGTTCGTTGGCGATTTAGTTGAATTGAACGGAATAGCTATGAAGAATGCAGATTGCAACTCGGATGACGGAGTTGGCGCAGCGGATGCATTGTCGCTGCTGCGGTTCTTGGTACAGTTGGCTGGTTCTCTGCCGGAGTAATGAAATAAAATTTTTGACAGTTTCAATTTTTTTATTTTTATAAGAAATCCTTTCTTACACAAAAAAGCTGCTTCACAAGCTGTGGGGCGGCTTTTTTGCGTATCTCTATCCCTAAAATACGAATGATGCATGAAATCTGCTGTACGATACTTGACAGAACACGGTGAAATCTGTTATAATAAAAAGGACAACCTAATAGAAATATTGTGCCTCGTTTACGAAAACGTTATACAGATTTTACACAGTGAAATAGAAATATGCGCTGTTCCATCTATCCCTTCTATTCGTAGCGCATGAAATAGAGATATCGGAATCGAGAAGGAAGCATAGGAATGAAAATAGAAAATATACGAGATCAGTATAAGCGGATTTATACGTTTTTTGCCACGTTGCTTTTGGTGGTGTGTTATACGGTGAGTTTTTCGATTGTGTGGTATACGGTCTATAGTGATACGATTTTTTTGCCGTTCTATCGCCGTGGAAACTGGGTGATGATTTTAATTTATGTGGTGCTGGTGCTGCTGTTCAGCAAGGTGTTCGGCGGCATGAAGGTAGGCTATCTGAAGCGATCGGATATGATGTATTCCCAGATATTCGCCATTGTTTGCGTTAATGTATTAACTTATTTTCAAATTAGCGTCGTCAACCGCTTTATGCCGTCAGTCTGGCCCATGGTGATTTTGACGCTGGTAGATCTGGTAATTTTAATGCTGTGGATAATTGTCAGCAATAAGATTTATTTTCACCTGTACCCACCCCGACGTCTTGTCGTGATTTATGGAGAGCATACTGCCGCAGATTTGGTGATCAAGATGAGCCGGCGTGTGGAAAAATATATGATTTGCGAATCAGTGCGTATTTCCGAGGGAATGCCCCACATTCTCTCCGTGATTCGGCGTTATGAGGGCGTGATTCTCTGCGAGGTGTCTGGACCAATACGAAACGATTTGATTAAATATTGCTTTGCGCAGAATATTCGAATGTATATTGCGCCGAAAATTTCGGACATTATTATACGTGGTGCAGAAGAAATTCGTCTGTTTGATACGCCGCTGCTGCTCTGTCGGAATTATGGTCTGACTATTGGGCAGCGATTCGGAAAACGTTGTTTTGATTTGATTGTTTCCAGCGTACTGCTTGTGATTTTTTCGCCGTTGATGCTTGTTTCGGCGATTGCTATTAAAGCAGAGGACGGCGGATCGATATTGTTCCGACAAAAACGTCTCACCCAGGGTGGAAAAGAATTTTATGTCTGTAAGTTTCGGAGCATGGTGAAGGATGCCGAAAAGCATGGCCCACAGCTTGCACAAGAGGACGACGACCGCATCACAAAAACTGGCAGAATTTTACGGAAATATCGGATTGATGAACTGCCGCAGCTGCTGAATATCCTGAAAGGGGAGATGTCGGTGGTGGGGCCACGACCGGAGCGTCCGGAGCTGGCGGTGGAGTATGAAAAGAATATGCCGGAGTTTGAATTCCGGCTTCAAGTGAAAGCGGGACTGACGGGGTATGCACAGGTAACCGGAAAATATGATACCCAGCCCTATGATAAATTGAAAATGGATTTGATGTATATTGAAAATTATTCCATATTTTTCGATTTACGAATCCTTCTCATGACCATGAAAACGGCACTTTTCCCCGGGGAGACCAACGAGGAAGCGCAAATACACGATTTAGAACGTTCAAAAACGGAGGATTCTTCTCACGAGGAGACGCCTAAACAGAAAGAGTAGAAGCTTATGAAAATTACAGCAGTCATCATGGCTGGGGGAAAAGGAGAACGCTTCTGGCCGAAAAGCCGGAAGTCTTTCCCGAAGCAGTTTTTGTCGCTGACCAAGGATGGCGAGACCATGATTCAAAAGACCGTAAAGCGACTTTTGCCTATGGTGGAGATGGCGGACATTTTTGTCGTCACCGGCACAGCTTATCGGGATTTGGTGCGGGAACAGCTGTCTGATTTGCCGACGGAAAATATTCTTACAGAGCCTTGTTCCCGTAACACTGCCCCTTGTATTGGCTTGGCGGCGCAGGTGATAGAGAAAAAATACGGCGAGGCGATGATGCTGGTGCTGCCGTCTGACCATCTCATTCGGTATGAGGAGATGTATATCGACACCTTGCAGCAGGCAGTACAGGTGGCGGAGCAGAATCAAAACCTTGTTACCATTGGTATTACGCCGACGTACCCGGAGACGGGTTATGGTTATATCCACTTTGCGAGAGATACGAGCTTAGAGATGAACAGTGTCTATCGGGTAGAACAGTTTGTGGAAAAGCCGGATCGGGAGACGGCGAAGCAGTATCTGGCATCTCACCACTACCTTTGGAACAGTGGAATGTTTGTATGGAAAACTTCGTCGATTTTGTGGAATTTAAAGCAGCTGATGCCGGACATATTTGACGGACTGGAACGTATCGGCGACGCACTGGGGACGGCGGAATATGATGCGGTTCTGACACGGGAATATACGGCGTTTCGCAGTGAATCTATCGATTTTGGTGTCATGGAGTGCGCAACGCAAATTTATACCCTTCCTGGGAGCTTCGGTTGGGACGACGTAGGAAATTGGCTGGCAATAGAACGGATTAATGCTACCAACGAGTACGGTAACTATGTAGAGGGCGATGTGATTACCATCGATACCAAACGCAGTACGATTTGCGGTAGAAAGCGTCTTGTTGCGGCAGTGGGTGTAAAAGATGTGATTGTGGTGGATACAGACGATGCCATTTTGATTTGCGGAAAGGACAGCTGTCAGAATGTGAAAAAAGTGATTGAAAACCTGAAGATTTGTAATCGACAGGAGCTTATATAACAAGGAGTAGAAGATTATGGCAAAGCACGCATTGATTACTGGAATTATCGGTCAGGATGGCTCTTATCTGGCAGAGCTATTATTGGAAAAAGGTTATGAGGTCTATGGCATTATGCGGCGAAAAAGCGTGGTAGACTACGGTAACGTCGCACATCTGACGAATCAAATTCACTTTATCTATGCAGATATGACGGACGTGATTTCACTGATTTCTGCAATGCGGATTTCACAGGCGGATGAGGTGTATAACTTAGCGGCGCAGTCGTTTGTTGCTACCAGTTGGGAACAGCCGATTGCCACTGCGGAAATCGATGCGCTGGGCGTTACCAATATGCTAGAGGCAATCCGTATGGTGAAACCGGCGTGCCGCTTTTATCAGGCGTCTACTTCGGAGATGTTCGGCTTGGTGCAAGAAATGCCGCAATCGGAGCGAACGCCCTTCTATCCGAGAAGTCCTTATGGTGTCGCAAAGCTGTATGGACACTGGATTACGAAGAACTATCGGGAAAGCTATAATCTATTTACCTGTTCGGGAATACTCTTTAATCACGAGTCTGAACGCCGTGGATTGGAGTTCGTCACACGGAAAATTTCGAACGCTGCCGCAAGAATTTTTTATGGGAAACAGGACTGTGTGGAGCTTGGAAACATGGATGCCAAACGGGATTGGGGACACTCAAAAGACTATGTGCGTGCCATGTGGCTCATGTTGCAACAAGAAAAGCCAGATGATTATGTTGTCGCTACTGGTGAGACACGTACGGTGCGTGAATTCGTCGAGACGGCGTTCCACCATGTGGGAATGGAAATTGTATGGAAAGGCACAGGTGTTGACGAAATTGGCATAGACAAGAAGAGTGGAAAGACCATTGTAAAAGTGAATCCGAAGTTTTTCCGTCCGGCGGAGGTGGAGGTACTCTTGGGAGACCCCACAAAAGCGGAAACCGTACTCGGTTGGAAACGGGAGATTTCTTTTTCTCAGCTGGTAGAACGTATGGTGCAGCGTGATTTACAGCTGGAAGCGTAGGAGGTGTGGAGAATGCGAATTGCGTTGGATGCGCAGCCACTGATTGGAGAGCGGCTTACCGGTATCGGCTATTGTCAGGCTGGACAGCTGACTGCACTGGCGAAACAGTATCCGAACGACAGTTATTGTCTCCAGTATTTTTCCGGCAGAGACGATGCTCCAAAGAGAGAACGGTTACAGCCTTATTTGAGAGAAAATGTGACGCTGCAGGCGGCAAAAGCTTCCGGCTATCTCTATCGTATGGCATTGACAATTCTGCCTGTTTCGTATCAGCATTATTTTGGAAAAGATGCAGAGATCACCCATTTTTTCAACTATATTGTACCGCCGAATGTACACGGAAAAACTGTTGTTACGGTACACGATATGGTATATAAAGCGTATCCGGAAACGATGCGGGGGCGAACGAAGTATATGCTTCAATTGGGACTGAAAAAGTCGCTGGAGCGTGCAGACCGAATTGTCACGGATTCCGAATTTTCAAAATCGGAAATATGCCGCTATTTTCCACAATATCAAGAGAAGCTTCGAGTGGTGTATTGTGGTGTGAATACGAAGCAGTTTCATTCGGTGTGCGAATCGGAAATACAAGAGGCTCGGAAGAAATATGACTTGGATCGGGATTACTTTTTGTATCTGGGAACGGTGGAACCACGAAAAAACTTGTCGAGATTGATTGAAGCGTATCAAATTTTTGTGCGTGGAAAACAGTCACCGCCGTATCTCGTTCTAGCAGGCGGAAACGGTTGGCGCAACAGCGAAATTTATCAGAAGGCGTCCGAATTGGGCATTCAAAAATATGTGAAATTTACGGAGTATGTACCGGAGGAATTTCTCTGTCCGCTGATGTGCGGCGCACTGGCGTTTGTTTTTCCGTCCATTTATGAGGGCTTTGGAATGCCGCCGCTGGAGGCAATGGCGTGTGGTGTGCCGGTATTAACAGCGGTGGCCGCCTCTTTGCCGGAGGTGGTGGGGGAAGATGCCGTTTTGGTTGACCCCTATAAGCCGGACGAAATCGCTGGTGGACTGGAGCGATTGTATATGGATGAGAAGCTGCGAAAGCGACTGTCAGAAGCGGGAAAAAGGCGTGTGCTGGATTATTCATGGGAGCGTTCGGCGGAGCAGCTTCACGCCATCTATGAGGAGCTTTGTCATGGATAAGCCGCTGCATATTTTACAAGTGAATAAGGCGTATTTTCCCCATATTGGCGGCATTGAAAGCGTGGTACGGACGTTTTCGAAAGAACTACAAAAATACCCGAATGTGGAAGTACAGGTGTTGGTCTGTCAGGAAAAGGGGAAAGGGACTGAAAAAACGGTGGATGGTGTGCAAGTACATTATGCTTCCAGTCTAGGGACTTATTTTTCTTGTCCGCTTTCTTTGGATTTTTTTCTTAAGTTTCGGCGGCTGTCCCACTGGGCGGATGTCATTGAATTTCATATGCCTTTTCCATTGGGTGATTTGGCATGCTTATTGTCACGATATAAAGGCGGCGTCGTACTTGCATGGCACAGCGACGTGGTGCGGCAAAAGACGTTACTGCGATTTTATGGACCGATTCTCAAACGTTTTTTAAAGCGTGCGGATACGATAATCGCTGCGACAAAAGGTCACATTGACTCTTCCTATTTTTTGTCAAAAAAGGAAATACGGGAAAAATGCAGGATCATTCCTTATGGATTGAACACGAAAGCGTACGACAGCGTACCGAAAAAGCCGATTTTGCAGCAGCTGCAAATGTCACCGAATTCTGTGCGTGTGCTGTTCGTGGGACGATTCGTCTATTATAAAGGTATCGAGGTACTGTTGGAGGCATTTTGCAGCGTGAAGGGTTGTGAGCTGTTTCTCGTGGGACACGGCACAGCGGAGATTGAGGAAAAGCTGCACCAAATGGTGGCGGAAGCCCATCAGGAAAAGCTGATTCATTTTATGGGAAATTTATCGGATGAACAGCTGCGTCAGGCATTCGCCGACTGTGATATGTTTGTACTGCCCTCTGTGGCGAATAGTGAAGCGTTCGGAATTGTTCAGATGGAGGCAATGGTCTATGGAAAGCCGGTCATCAACACGAACTTGCCCACAGGCGTCCCCTATGTGAGTATTCACAAGAAGACGGGATTGACCGTATCGGTGGGTGATGCGTCTGCACTTGGAAATGCCATTCAAACGCTGGCAGATGATGCGACACGACGGAAGACTTATGGTGATGCTGGACGACGGCGTGTGATGCAGGAATTTGAAGAGTCGAAAGTGGTGCGACAGGTCTATGAAACGTTGGAGACGGCAGCACAGAAGCACCGCAGCACAGGAGAGGAAAGCGTATGAAAGCACTGATTATCGGTGGCAGTGGCTTTGTGGGAAAGCATTTGGCGGTACACTTGAAAACGGAAAGGCAGTGGGAAGTGGCGATCACAAAGCTGCCGCAGGAAACGACATCGCAAGATTTTTTACACTTTGACTTGGATATTTTGGACGAAGCTGCCGTGCAGAAGCTGTTGGAGACATACCGACCGGAAGTAATATTCCATTTGGCAGCACAGAGTTCAGTGGCATTCTCTTGGAAAAATCCGCAAAAAACTGTAGAGATCAATATTTTGGGCAGTCTTCGGCTTCTGGAAGCGATAAGGAAAATCGAGCATTATACGCCACGGATTTTGTGTATTGGCTCCGCCGAAGAATATGGAGTGCCATCAGGGGAATTGCCGGTTCGTGAAATTGATTCAATTCATCCCAATAACCCCTATGCCATTACGAAAGCTACGCAAAATTTTTTTGGTACGCTTTACGCCAAGGCATATGATATGGACATCATACTTGTGCGTGCGTTCAACCATTTCGGACCGGGACAGCTGCCCCAATTTGTGTTAGCGGACTTTTGCCGACAGGTTGCGGCGATTATGCTGGGAAAGCGTGAGCCGAAAATGGAGGTAGGGAATCTCACAGTTGCACGGGATTTTACGGATGTGCGGGATGTGGTGCGTGCGTATGGGATGTTAGCGATATCAGGCAGAAAGGGTGAGACGTATAACGTAGGAAGTGGCAGAGCGATTCGGCTGGAGGAACTGTTAAAGCGTATTATCGCTTTTAGCGGCAGAGAAATTACCGTGACGGTTGACCCGAAGCGGCTGCGAAAAACGGAGGTGCCGATTATTCGGGCGGATATACAAAAGCTACAGGCGGATACCGGCTGGTCGCCCCGATATGCAATTGATACGACGCTGCGAGACACGCTGAACGACTGGCTGGAACAGTGAAAAATAGATGCCGAAAAATAGAAAGGGAATGGTTATGGCAAATACAGAAGAAAAGTTGGAACAACAGGAGCAGGTGCAAGCGACGGAGGCACTGCCCACGGAGACGGAGGCAGAACAGACGGAGCAGATGGATGGCATTGGCTTTGGTGCGCCGTCTACGGTCTATTCGGAAGAGGAGTGGGAGCAGCAGCGTGTGAAATCATGGCCGAGACAAATTCATGTCTTTGGCACACGGCAAAATCAGGTGAACCGTGGAACGGCGGCACGGCTGCGGACACTGGAGATTGAAAACCGCACGCTGAAGCTAAAAATGGAACAGCTGGAAAAAGAGCTGGAGGCTGTACAGGTGCGGGAGAAGAAGAGTCTAGGCAGAGTGGCAGTGATGATCGATCGAATGCAGGCGGAGCTTGATCGGGTGCGGCTGTCCAATCAGTTGAACAGCAACGCCGTGGATCGATTGATGAAGCGTGCGCAGGAGGAAGACGAAGCGGCACTGACGGAAGATATAGAATCGACAGATGCCACAGAATCAGACGAATAAAATAAATGAAAAAACACGATTTGGAAAAAAGCGTACATAAATCCGGCTTTTTTTCTGTCGTGTTTTTCTATGATTTGTTGTGTGTCATTTGGGCATCCTACCAGTAGCTGCGAAAACGCAGCGATTTTGAAATGGATAGGTGATGATTGCAATGAAAATGCATCCGGTTTGGGGGAGCGCAGCGGCAGGACTGACTGCCTTGGTTGTACCGATAACGTCTGTATGTGCTGTTTTCGGCGAGGTGATTGGCTATGGACAGGGTACTGCCGTAAACGAGTGGAATCAGCCATTGGACGCTCTGGCGTTTGACGAAAATTATGGGCAATATGGTGCTTCTGCTACGACAACAGACCACAGTCGGATTCTCCTGACGTTTGACCAAGGGTATGAAAACGGTTATACAGCGCAGATCTTGGACACCTTGAAAGAAAAGGACGTAAAGGCGATATTTTTCCTCACTGGTGACTATGCGAAATCTCAGCCGGAGCTGGTGCAGCGTATGATTGACGAGGGACACGTTTTGGGCAACCACGGGATGACTCATGCAAGCTTGCCGACGCTATCGGCAGCAGAGGCGGAACGAGAAATTATGGATTTACACCAGTACGTGTTGGAACAGTACGGCTATGAGATGCAGTATTTCCGCTGTCCCTGAAGCGGCACTGGAATTGGTGCAGCAATGTGGCTATCGGACGATTTTCTGGAGTGATGCTTATGTGGACTGGAACACGGACGATCAGCCTAGCGAAAGTGATGCGATGGAACACCTGTTACAGCACGCACACGGGGGAGAGATTTTGTTATTGCACGCTGTTTCTTCAACGAATGCGGCGATTTTAGGAGAACTGATTGACGCTTTCCGTGCAAAGGGGTTCACGCTGTCTTAACCCGAATTCAATGGAACGCACAAAAAGCACCGTTTGTGGAAAACCGTAAACGGTGCTTTCTATTTTTTAAAATCATCGCACCGACCGTTTGCTTGTATGCAAAGGGGAGCGGATTTGAAGTGATTCTCTATACAGCTGTGCGTCAAGTGTATGCGCCTTGTTCCGGCGGAGTGTTTGACTACAGCGACGTTCAGCGTTAGCTGTCTAGGTATGATTTTACCAACACCTGAAGAAGTTCATCACGGTCAATGTGGCGAATCATGCTGCGAGCGTTGTTATAAGTGGTTATGTAGGTGGGATCCTCTGAGAGGATATAGCCTACAATTTGGTTCACCGGATTATAACCCTTTTTGGTCAGTGCATCATATACAAGCATCAGCGTTTTCTTCATTTCGATTTCTTTTTCATCGTTGACGGAAAATGTCATGGTTTTATCAAACATCAGATTCTTCCTCCTTTTTAGAATATGTTTCTATTATACCCAAAAATCACAAGAGATACAAGTGTTTCTTTATGATTTTGCCGTTTTGCAAGGATGGCAAGGGTCTTTTTTATATAGAATCACGAAAAGTCATCCATATCATGGAAAATGTAGTGGAAAAAGAAAAAAATTCCTTTTCCGATCGTGTCAGTCTTGTGCAGCAGTGCGCTTTACGAATGAATCGCAGTTGGTGCATTCCAGAACGGTGGGATTCACTTCATGTGTCCCCACGCAGATACAATCCAAGCTGCAATAAGACTGTGTCACTAAGTTGTTTTTGCACTGTGTGACAGAGCATTTGATATTGGGATTCTTCTTTTTTTCGTTCATACCATATCGCCTCGTTTCTATCCGGCATGGTGTGCCGGTGAAAGATAGTATACCCGAAAAAACGATGGTTATGCGATCGGTTGATACAAGGAGCAGCATGATTCGCTGCTACTTTGCATTTATTTTTGATTTTTCTGGTTTTCTTTGGAATATACACAACCACAAAACGCTTGGCGATAGAGCCGATATTCTCGGGAGAGGACGATAGAACGCTGATAGCCGCCTTTTTTCTTAAAGTCGGAGAACAGCCATGGGACGTTATATTTTTCCGATAGGGCTGCACCAGCTTCATTGATGAATGCGGCATCCTTATGGGGACTGATTGAAAGGGTAGTACCCACAAAATCCGGCGTGTGTTCCAGCGTTTTTGCAAGCTGAAACGTTTTCTCTAGTCGATGACGAATACACTTTTGACATCTTTCCTCACATTCCAGCAGATGCTCCAGACCTTTTGCAAGGGTGAAGAACTGCTCGGGGCAATAGTCCCCGTCGATAATCTTCACAGAATGTTCCAAGGGCATTTCTCGTATCAGCCGTTCCAGTTCTTCTTTCCGGTGTAAATATTCCGCTTTCGGAAAAATATTCGGATTATAGAAAAACAGCGTGATTTGAAAATAACGGTTCAAATATTCCAAAATGTAACTGCTGCAAGGTGCGCAGCAAGCGTGTAATAACAGTGTTGGTAGTGCATCTGCATCGATTTCTGCGAGAATTTGGTTGAGGCACAGCTGATAATTTTCTGCCATTACTGATTTAACTGGTCTTCGATGGCATTGCTGCTGGAGTCTGCGTCATCCGTACTGCTGTAGTCTGTATCATCTGTGCTGCTGGATGCTGTACTGGATGAAGTATAAGTAACACCCAAATAGCTGCAAATACCGCTTGCGATTGCATTTGCAATGCTATCTTCGTTGTCGAGAATCCACTGTGCCACAGTGGTAGTATCATGGAATTCCACTTCAATGAGACAAGAGGGACTATTGTTTTCTGCAATTTCATACTGATAGTAATCGGAAGTAGTGTCAGAGCCGTCAATCAAGCCGTTGTCGTCTCGTTCAGTCAGGGAAGCCACCGGGTCATAGACACACTGTGCCAGCGACTGGCTTTCTGCGGATGCACTATTATAATAGCAGCTTGTACCGGATCCAGTACCCTGGTTGGTTTGAATTCCCACATAAGCTGCCAGCGGATAATCGCCTACGCTGGTCTTGGTTTGTATGCTGTCGTTTTCGCTTGCGATGAATACCGTCAGACCTGCGCCTTCCAGAAGTGCCGCCGTTTTTTCTGCGATGTCACGGCAAACCTCTGCCTCGTTTGTATCGCCGGTAGCGAAAGTATTATCCGACTGATTGGATGGGCTGAGATAGATTGCACCAGTATATTGAGAGTCCACAGATTCGGTCGCTTCCATCACTGTAGTAGTATCAGTAACATCGGAGGCGGAAGTAGAAGTTGTAGCGACTTCATCGTCGCTGCCACAGCTCGAACAGCATTTCACCATCAGAACGAGAAGCAAAATGATGACGACGATAACCGCAAGAATACGGTCATAGCGAAGACTGCGGCTTTTAGGGGATTTGGGATTATGACTGCCGGATGAAGAAGGTGGTCTTTGGGCGGAACCAGAGCCGGAGCTGCGGTTCGGATTCGGTGTATTAGAGTAATCAGTTTGCATGAGAAAAACCTCCAATTCCAATGGCATTGTGGTATCAATCGAAGCCAACCGCCATATCGTATTTGTCGGGAAGTCATTCCTCTCTCCCGACGGAGAGGTATTTTTAAGGAGTTGCCTTTGTGATACGATTCGTTATTGGTCTTCTAGTTCACGCAGAGCTAGGCGTTCTTCCTGACTGATGTGCATCTTTCCATCACGGAGTAAGGAAACGTGATCTCGATCCGTGCGGACGGGTACGTCGCTGTCCTCAGGAATGATACGGAGTGCGCCGGTTAAGGGGTTCGTTTCGCAAACCTTTCCTTTTCTGCCGTCCTCCATAGTAACCAGTGCGCCGACCTTCGGCGTGATTTTCAATAGCTCTTCGTATACGTCTTGTTCATGTTTCAAGCAGCACATCAGTCTGCCGCAGCAGCCGGAAATTTTAGAGGGGTTGAGGGAAAGCCCCTGTTCCTTTGCCATTTTGATGGACACAGGCTGAAAGTCCTGTAAATACCCTTTACAACAGAACGGTCTGCCACAAATCCCCACACCGCCGAGCATTTTTGCCTTATCTCGGACGCCGATCTGTCGCAGTTCGATTCTCGTACGAAAGACGGCCACCAAATCCTTGACAAGCTGGCGAAAATCCACACGGTTTTCTGCGGTGAAATAGAACAGCAGCTTGCTGTTGTCAAACATACACTCCACATCCACCAATTTCATTTTTAGCTTGCGATAAGCAATTTTTTGTTGACAGACTTGGAATGCTCTTTCTTCTTTTTTGCGATTCAGTTCTAAGGTACGGCGATCGTCTCGATTTGCCAGACGAATGAACCGTTTCATCGGAGATGTTATCTGTTCTTTTGGAATTTTTTTATTTGGGAGGACAACCTCGCCACATTCCACCCCACGTGCAGTTTCCACAATGACCAAATCACCCGATTTGACCTGAAGTTTTCCGGGCGTATAAAAGCTTAGCTTTCCGCCATTCTGGAATCGCACGCCAATGACTTCGACCATGGATAAATGTTCCTTTCTATAGAATCGTTTTGTTTCAATCTCTTCTCTGGCGATTGTCTCGGCGTTATCCGACAGAGCTGGCGTCCATGAGATCTGCGCTCAGTGCAGAGAATGCCAGCGTCAGGTTTACATTTGCCTCCATTGCTGTCAAGGTTTTGTCCACTGCAAGATGCATCGTTCGGGTACACGTCAGTGGAAGACGTTGGGACAGAAGAAATGCGCCCTTTTCGTCACAGCCGATGCCGTTTGTACGGGTGTCTACCCGTTTGGTGGCAGCGTCTCGAATGGTACGGTCGAGGAGCGTCAAAAAAAGCTTTGCCTGCGCTCGACTTCCAGCCGCTTTCGCCGTTGATAACAATAAGCCATATTCATCTCTGTTTATTATACTATAAATTGCGGATTTTGTCAATGCAACAGTTTCACGAATCTCGTCATTTTCGAGAAATTCCACACATTTTCCAAGATTTCCGTGAAATACCATCATTGCCTCTTGTGCCTCTTCTGGGGAATAGCCCCATTGGTTCGTCAACGCCTCCATACAAACCGATTCCCGCAGCGGCGAAACGGGCAGTGAAACAATGCGAGAACGTATGGTTGGGAGGAGTGCCGTGGGAGATTGGGCGGTGAAGAAGAAGTAGATATTGTCCGGTGGTTCTTCTATAGCTTTTAGGAGGATATTTTGACTGCGTGCATCCATCGCATCGCAGTCGCCGAACAGATAGCACTTTGATTGTCCCTCGTTGGGTGGTACAATCAAATCCGTGCAAATCTGTCGTACGGTTTCTACGGAAAAGCCGCCCAGTTTTCCCGAGTGTTCCACAACCTGAAAATCGGGGTGCTTATTTTTTTGTATCATGCGACAGGATTTACAGCTGCCGCATGGTTCTTCGGTGTCGCCGTTGCACAGCAGAGAAGCCGCTACATAGCGAGAAAATATTTTCTTTCCGAGACCGCTCTCGCCGTAGAACAGCACGCCATGCGGCATTCTATCTCGCCGCATCATCTGGTGCAGCTGCGACAAAACGTCGCAGTTTCCGTAAATCAATGGATTCATGTTCTCCTCCTATTTTACCACAGAAATTTCCTGAATACCATATTCGGTGCATACAGCAATGCAGGCGGCATTGATGCGTTCGCCGCTTAGGACGATGGGTACTGCTGGTGGACAGGGAATGTCTACGGCAGCACAGATACGCCCTTTTGCTCGTTCAATGGGGATGTGTTCCTGTGGAGCCAACGTCGCTTCACGGATTCCACAGGCAGATTCGGTGTGTGGAAGACAGGGACGGTGGCTTTTTGGAGGCTGTGTTGGTGAAAAATCGTCCAGTACCTGTTCCAGACGATTTAGTTCCTCTGGTCGGGTTGCCGCCGAGCAGAGGAGTACCACGAAATAGGCGTCATAATATTCCGGCACAAGCTGATTGTCGATGAGGTATGCGGCGAGTTCACGCCCGTCCATGCCACTTTTCATGGCGTCGATGGTCAGGTGTAGCGGTTCGCCGTGGACGAAGTGATAGCGGTCGGCTTTGTGTTTGCGCAGCCGTGTGGTTTGGCGGGTTACCTCAGACAGCTGTTCACGGAACAGTGGGGAAGAAAGCTCTCGGTTGCACCAGTCCAAGGATGCCAGCATCAGATAAGACGGACTCGTAGATCCAAACATTGCCATAGCATTTCGGATACGTTTCGGCTCAACGACCGTTTGACTGCCCACATGAAGATATGCCGTGCCAGTCAGCCCCGAGAGCATTTTGTGGGTAGAGTCACAGCAGAAGTCTGCACCCAGCTGCATCGGGTGGCAGCGATGGGAGAGAAAGGCGAGGTGTGCGCCGTGAGCGTTATCCACGAGGAGTTTTGCGGAATATTTTTTGCAGACGCCGGAGATTGCAGCGATGTCCGCCATATTGCCAAGATAGTCCGGCGAAGTGACGTAAACACAGGCGGGACGGTGGATTTTTTCTAAGACAGCAGCGAAATCGTCCGGATGGTAGCGTCCGGAGAGAAAGCCGCAGTTTTCACGGGGATAGACCCAGTGAACGGGTAAATCCAACAGCGTGCAGGCGTTCAGGAACGAACGATGGACGTTTCGGGCGGCGATGACCTCTCTGCCCTCTTGTTTCATCAGGAGGAGCATTGCCTGAATGCAGAGTGTCGAGCCAGCACAGGAATAAAAAGTATAGGAAGTGCCGAAGAGTCTGGCAGCATTGGTTTCCGATTCGGCGATAATGCCGTTTGCTTCAAAAAGACTGTCGGCGTTGTAGATTTCGGTAATATCAAATTTTGCCGCTTGTTGAAATGCCGGTGGACAGAATCTGCCCTTGTGACCGGGCATATGCATCCGAATGGAGTCGGATGCAGCATATTGGGATAAATAATCATAAATTGGCGTATGCATAGAAAAACTCATTTCTAAATTCTAAATGTACGTATCATGAAAGAAATACGCAGGATATTCTAGTAGGTATCTTCATAACAAACATCCTTTGTATAGTATACTATAAAAGTATGCTTTTGTCTAGTTAAAATTTATATTTTGCCTAAATTTTTTGTGAAAAAAAGTTGATTTTAGATGCGACTCCCAATGGAATGATAAAAAAACAGAGCAGACCCTATTGAGTCTGCTCTGTTTCAGCGGTTTTTGAAAAGAAAGTTTTGGTTTTTACATTAAATTAGCCAGCCTGATTCAGCTTCTTTGCCAGCTGACTCTTTTTCCGAGCAGCAGCGTTCTTGTGAATCAAACCTTTTGCACAAGCCTGATCAACACGCTTGATTGCCTGACGTACAGCTGCTTCTTTATTAGCTGTGTTCGAAGCACAAGCGGTTTCTGCTTTCTTGATGGTAGTTTTTAAATTGGATCTGCATGCCTTGTTGGCAGCAGCCTTTGTGTTGTTTACTTTGACACGTTTCTTTGCAGAATGAATATTCGGCATAACTTTATCTCCTCTACTAATAATATAAATATGATAAATCGTCCCTCTTGTATAGCCGATTATAAAAAGGGTATACTAATGTCATTGACACGGTAACACTAGTATTCTGAAAATGGAACAACCATTCTAACTGTATTTCATTATAACACACTCCCCAAAAAATAGCAACCTTTTTTGAAATCAGTTTTGGAGAAAAGCAGTTGCAATTTTGTGTGGGAATTCGTCAGGTTGTACAAAAGGAGGGTACGTCATGCAATCGAAAAAAGAAAAGTCGCTGGTTCGTACGGACTTGGCAGTGGAACGCACTGCTGGTGTTCCGAAGTTTCCAGGCGTACATCAAAAGAAGCGAGGTGAGGTGTTTACAGTTACAGAAATTCAGATCGAAAACGACACCTGCGGCGCATCCATCGGGAAGCCGGCGGGACGATATGTGACGTTGGAAGCACAGGAACTTAGCCGCAGCTGTGAGAACTATTCGAAGATGGCGGAGGAACTTGCACAAGAACTGATGGCGTTTTTGCCGAAGGAGGGATGCGTCTTTGTGGCAGGATTGGGAAACCGTGCGGTGACGCCGGATGCGTTGGGACCGAGAGTGGCATCGAAAGTGCTGGCGACACGACACTTGAAAAATGCCTTGACGGAAGAGGAATTAGCGGCTTTACCGGAGCTGCGTTCGGTTTGCGTACTGGCTGGAGGCGTTCTGGGGGAAACGGGGATGGAGTCGGCGGAACTGATGCACGCTGTGTGTAAACAGGTGCGTCCTTGCGCAGTCGTGTCGATTGATGCGCTGGCGTGCGCAGAGCTGTCGAGATTAGGTACAACGATCCAGATGTGTGACAGTGGCATTTCTCCGGGGAGCGGCGTTGCGAACCATCGGAGAGAGCTATCTAAAAAAACGCTAGGTGTGCCGGTGATTGCGCTAGGCGTACCGACTGTCGTGGATTTGCATACGGCAGTACAGTGCATTTACGGACGGCGTGTACCTTGAATATGGCACTGCACCAGGGTATGACTTTTGCACAAGCGGAGGGACTTTGATATTTGCAGTTTCAGATTGCTTTTTCACGATATATAATATAATATATATATAAATAATATGAATGCGATAAATGCTGCAATAAAAAGAAAAAAAACAATGGATAACACAAAAATGCGATTGTTTTTAAGATTTTTCAAAAAACGCTTGACAAATCCCGAAAGAAGTGTTATAATATGCGTTAACATGAGTAAGTATATTAGGAAAATGTAGAGGAAGTATCTGAATTGACAAAATGTTCTTTCGAAAAAGTACTTGACAAATGGCGAAAAATCAGGTATACTACAATTGTTGTGTTCATTGCGAAAGAAATCGAAGCTTAAAAAAGCTTTGAGATGTTTTTAAATTTTGAAAATCGAATGCAAAAAAGCTGAAAAAGAGCTTGAAAAACAACGTTTTTTTCAATTTGTTGTGAAAAACAAACAAATTTTGATTCGAAATCGGCTTGAAAATTTTCAAAAAAATAAGCGAATGGACTTGACATCGGCGAAGAAATATGTTAAAATACTTGTGTAAATTGTTTTTTTTTTTTTTTGGAGGGGGTGGATTACCTACTTTCATGACAATTTATAAATTTGTTGCAGCAGTTGGAACATATACTGTGAGCGGTACGGTACTTTGATTCGGCTGTGCCTGTTTGGGCTGGATGAAAGACATTCAGGCAGGCGACATGAAACTATATTTAAAAAGAGAGGTAATAAAAACAATGAAGAAGAATTTGAAAAGAGTTCTGTCTGCGGCCGTTGCAGTTTCGGTTACACTGTCTTCGATTCTTGCGGTTACCGTAAACGCTGCAGTGGATCCGGGTACAGGCAATACGATTACAGTAACGACACTGACAAATGTGCCTGGCGATCAGAATACATTCCCGACAGATGCTGTTACTGGCACAGCTGGTAATGTTATTACGTTTGAACAAACTTCTGTTTGGGATGAAACGCTTGCAGGTGTATTGGCTGGCATTGAAGATGGCACGACGGTTACAGTTGCTGCTGAAGATATGGCTAGTCTCTTGGGCGGCGAAAGTGATTATTCCAGCATTTTAAAAAACGTTCTGACAAATTCAGAGGACGCTATCGCTACATATGATGCTGATGCAATGACACTGACAGTTACAGGTTCGGCTGATTTCGACAGCTATATTCAGAAGTTGATTGATGATGTAGTTGCTTCGAACAAAGCATATGACGATATCGATGTTGATGTAACTGTTGATTCACTGGATTATGAATTGGGTGTAGATATGTCTACCGGTAAAACAATCACTGGTTCTGCAAGCTTTACTGCTAACAGCGAGACTTACACGCTGACATCTCTATCGGCTTATTTGGATGACATTTATGACGATATTACCGCACAGGTTAATGCAATCGTCAGCGAGCGTCTGACCAATGAATTGGCTGATATCGACGCACAGGTAGCTGAGGCGCAGGCAAAGCTAGATGAAGCAAAGGCTGCTGACGCAGATACTACGGAAGCACAGGCTGAACTGGATGCTGCAATTGTTAATTTGGATGCTACAACGACTGCGAGAGTAAACGAAGTTTATGCAGCTGTTGCAGAAGAAGAAGCTGAGTTACAGGCACAGATTGATACGCTGAAGAACCAGCTTGAGACTTTGGCAGACCTGATTACAAAGGCACAGAGTACAACATGGCATGGCAATGGCGACTTTGACACCATGGATGAAGCTTATGCGGCAGTTTATGAAAGAGCTGTTGAGAAGAGCGAACTCCTTGCTGGCTATCTAGCAGAAGATATCGATACCTTAATCGCAAATTACTCCAGCCAGGGCACAAGTGCATTGGATTTGGTAAATAGCACGCTTTCTGAAGCAGGCGTAGATATTACAATTTCCATCACAGTTGCTGAAGTGACTGCTTTGGCAGACAGTGCATCGAATGTTTCGATTTTTACACCGTCTGCTGGCGTATTTGAATTGGATTTCGAGATTCCAGACGCTGAATATGCAGATGTATATGCATATGTATCCGGCTTGGATGTTGCATCTGAATTGGATTTGACTACACTGACCACAGAAAAGGTTGTTTCCTTGACAATTGATGCAACTGCTGGTACAGTTACTTATGATGTGGTTCGTACAGTAACCATCGAAGAAATCACTCCGGATGATACAACAACGGAGACTACCACTACAACAAGCGATACGACTGAGTCTACAACGGAATCCACGACAGAGTCTACCACAGATTCTTTTGATACGTCAGATTCCACAACGGAATCCATGACAGAGTCTACCACAGATTCTTCTGATACGTCAGATTCCACAACAGAATCCACGACAGAGTCTACCACAGATTCTTCTGATACGTCAGATTCCACAACAGAATCCACGACAGAGTCTACAACAGATACCACAACTGATACAACTGTTACAGATCCGATTCCTGTAGAGGACATTGAATCGGTTGCAGTGGTTGCAGGCGAAGATGTATACTTTTCTTATGCAGAAGAATATGATGTGACTGCTCTGATTGAGTCTGTGACGTTGACGTTGACAGATGGTTCTACCGTTGAGATTGATGAAGCTGATTTCGCTACAGTTATCACATTCCTGAGCACACCTGCAAAGGATTATGAATCTGTTGCTGAAGTACAAACCGAGGATGTATACTATCTGGGTACAACCGCAATCGTATACACAGACGCAGACGGCAATACGCTTGAAATTGACGAGTCAGAGTATCCGACTGTTGGTGTAGCTTTGAAGGGCGATGTGAACTTGAATGGTCGATTGGACAACTTGGACGGTTATGTGACAAAAGTTTACTTCTCTGAATTGAATGTTGACAATACGGCAACATTTACGGATGGTGATGATGCATTCTTAGAAAAGTTAGCTTATTTCGTTGCTGATGTAGATACGGAATCTAAGAATGGCGAGAATGATATCGAGAATGGGCTGGTAATTTCCGCTCAGGACGGTTATCATATTCAGATTGCTTTTGCTGAAATTTCTGCTGATAATAATTATAGTGTTTTTTTGAGTGCAGAAGACTGGAAAGAAATCTTGGCAATATAAATTGCGTGGTTCGATTGAATCGGATAAATATTAATGTGTAATGAATATGTGCACTGTGTGAGGTGCATATCACACTGCAAGCACATATCATATAAATTTTATTTTTGAAAGGAAATAGAAAAATGAAGACTAGATTTAAGAAGACTTTGGCAGTTGTTTCTGCTGCTGCAGTCGTAGCTGCATCCGCAGCCGTTATGGCAGTTCCAGCTAGTGCAGATGATGGTACAGTTGCTTTTGGTAATGTTACAATGACTTTGTCTGAATTGGAAGCTGCTGGTGGTGTAGTAGAAGTTCCGGTTACTTGCGACGTTGAGTATCACACAATTGCTTTTGGTTATTGGTTGGATGAAGGCGTAACTTTGAATGACTGGGCAAATAGTGCTGTTTACATTGCTAAGAATGGTCAGTTTAACTGGTTCACTTTTTCCTCTGCAAAGACATCTAGTGCAGGTACGGTTGATATGGTTTCTTTCAATGTGGTTGCTGAAGTTGGTACTTATTACATTACACCGCAGCACGAGGATTACAACGGAAACGATATGAGTGACTTGAATGCAAGCACTGATTTCACTCTGGTTACTGGTAGCATCACAATCACAGAAGATGCTGAAGAGACCACAACTACAACAGCAGCAGAAGATGCTGAAGAGACCACAACTACAACAGCAGCTGTTGCAACTGCAACAACTACAACAGCAGCTGAATCTTCTTCAGCAGCTGAATCTTCTTCTTCTACCACAACAACCACTTCTTCTTCACCGGCAACTGGTGAGGCTCTGCCGATCGCAGGTGTTTGCGTTGCTGTAGCTGTAATCGGTAGCGTAGCTCTGGTTTCCAAGAAGAGAAAGTAAGAGTACGAATTAACGCATTAAGGCGTTAAGCGCAACTGAACTGAACACGTTTTCACATGTATCTTCAAATAAAACACCCTGAGTCGAAAGATTTAGGGTGCTTTTTATATGTTTTCTCAGAATTTTTTAAAAAACCCTTGACTTTTCATAGGCGGTGTGATATAATATATATATGCCGCTGTGGTGGAATAGGCAGACACAAGGGACTTAAAATCCCTCGCCGTAAAAAGCGTACCGGTTCAAGTCCGGTCAGCGGCACCAGAAAAAGAAAAGCAGATGCCTCAGTGTCTGCTTTTTTTGGTATGTAAGTAAAACCTGTCAAAAATTTAACAGCTTTTCGCTTCTGTTTTGCGCAAAACACCGAAAATGATCGAAAAGTAGTGACAAATTCCATGCGATATGCTATACTAAAGACAAGAAAACCAGAAGGAAACGGATAATGCTTCGATAGAAAATTGATCCGCTTCCTTTATAACCCCGAATCTCGAATCGTGAGGTGTATTATGGAACAATCGTATGATGTTATCATCGTAGGCTGTGGTGCCGCTGGTTTGTACGGTGCCATTCATATGCCGCCTGAGGCACGTGTTCTGCTGCTATGCAAACAGGAATTGACACTGTGCAATTCCTCTTTGGCACAGGGGGGGATTGCAGGTGTATACCAGTCTCCCACGGACTCTATCGAATTGCACGAGCATGACACCATGGTGGCTGGCGGATTTCAAAATGATCCGAAAATGCTGCATATTTTGACAATCCATGCCGCAAATGAAATCCAAGAGATTTTGGATTTTGGTGTGGATTTCGATCGCACTGCCGATGGGGAATTGCACCGCACCCTAGAGGGCGGACACTCCAAGCATCGGATTTTTCACCACAAGGATGCCACCGGTGCAGAAATTGTGAATACGCTGATTCGCAAGGTAAAGACCTTGCCCAACGTGACTGTGTTGGAACGTGCCATGATGGTGGATATGCAGAAAACGAAAACCGGCTTTTTCGTCAATGTGTTGGAGGGCGGTTCCTGTGTGGCGTATCACAGCCACTTCCTGTTACTCGCCACCGGCGGTATCGGTCGGGTTTATCGTTTTACCACGAACTCGAAAATTGCTACCGGGGATGGCATTGCTTTTGCTTATGAAAACGGTGCAGAAATTCGCAATTTACACCTGATTCAGTTTCACCCAACAGCATTTTGCGACCACCACACGAGAGAGTGCTTTTTGATTTCTGAGGCAGTCCGTGGGAAGGGAGCTTATCTGCTCAACTGCAACAAAGAACGGTTCATGGATCGTTATGATGAACGACTGGAGCTTGCACCGAGAGACGTGGTATCACATTCGATTATTTTGGAGAGTCGGGAGACTAAGTCGGATAGTTTTTATTTGGATATTTCCTATAAGAGCGGTGACTTCATTCGCAATCGATTCCCGATGATTTATGAAAAGGTGTTGGAACAAGGTTACGATATGACGAAAGAGCCAATCCCGATTTTCCCGTGTCAGCATTACCTCATGGGCGGAATTCAGGTGGACGAGCATTCTGAAACCACAGTTCCAAATCTGTATGCCGCTGGAGAATGCTCTCACACGGGCGTTCACGGAAATAATCGACTGGCAAGTAATTCCCTGTTGGAAGCGTTGGTGTTCTCCCGTCAGGCGGCGGAGGATATCGCACGAAAGCTGCCCGATGCACCGAAAAATTATGACAAGGCTGTGTTCCCTGTGAAGCAGAACGCAAGGAAAATGCCCACAGGATTGCGCACGGAAATTCGCTCGATTATGCAGGACAACTATTTTGTTATCCCGAACAAGGAGCAACTGGCAGATGGATATCGCAGAATCCAGGAAATTCGGCAGCAACTGATGACGGAGTCCTATTTTGTAGATACGGACTATGTGGAGGCGAAGTCGCTGGCAACCGTGGCATATATTGTATTAAAAGAAGTGCTAGAACAGTAAAGGAGTTATTATGTTACAACAATTTGATATAGATCAGTTGATTATAACGGCGTTAAAAGAGGACATTCATTATGTGGATGTCACTTCGGACTATCTTTTGTCAGATGATCATCGCAGTCACGCCTATTATGTCGCAAAGGATTCCGGAATTCTCTGCGGAATCGATATTGCACGGCGTGTATTTGAACTGGTGAGCGGCGAATGTGAAATGGATGTGCATATCCATGATGGACAGTTGGTACAAAAGGGCGACCGTATCGCAGATATGCGAGGCTGCACGAAAACGCTCCTCAATGGCGAACGTACGGCACTGAACATTTTGCAGCACATGAGCGGCATTGCAACAGCGACAAACCGCTGTGTACAGCTTATAAAAGGGACAAACGCACAGATAACCGACACGAGAAAAACCTTGCCCGGACTGCGGCAGATACAAAAGTATGCGGTCACAGTGGGTGGTGGCAAAAATCATCGTTATAATCTGTCTGATGGTGCCATGCTCAAAGATAATCACATCGACGCTTATGGCGGCATTACACCGGCAGTTCAGGCACTTCGCAAAAAAATCGGACACATGGTAAAAATTGAAGTAGAAGTGCGGACACTGGTAGAATTGGAAGAGGCGATAAACGCTGGCGCAGATATTGTTATGCTCGACAATATGACGTGTGAAGAAATGCGAAAAGCAGTGATTTTGACGGACGGCAGAGTACCGCTGGAGGCTTCGGGGAATATCACGGCTGAAAATATTCGTGCAGTTGCAGAAACCGGCGTGAATATTATTTCTCTGGGTGCGCTGACCCACTCGGTGCAGTGTTTTGACATCTCCATGCGGATTCAAAAGGAGGATTAAATGCAGTATCGCTATGACCTGAAAACACCTCGGGAAGATTTTCTGTCCATTACGGCACAGGTATAGGGTGCAGTGGCGGAGAGCGGCATAATGGAGGGCGTTTGTGTGGTGTATTGTCCACACACGACTGCTGGAATTACCATAAACGAAAACGCAGATCCGGATGTGGTGATGGATTTGCTTTTGGCATATGATCGGGCGTTTCCCGACCGTCCGGAATTTCGGCATATCGAGGGAAATTCTGCCGCACACGCCAAAGCCTCTGCAATCGGCAGTAGTGTCACGATCCTCATACAAAACGGCAGACTTCTTTTGAGAACATGGCAGGGTGTTTATTTATGTGAATTTGATGGTCCACGAAGCCGTCACTTTTATGTGTCAGTAATCGATGGTGCATCCGGGGAGGAAAATGAAAATGGCTGAGAAACTCGAAACCCAAATGAAAATGCTGCAAGCGTGGGTAGACGCTGCGAAATGAATCGTCTTTTTTGGCAGAGCGGGCGTCTCTACGGAGAGCGGTATCCCCGATTTCCGCAGTCAGGACGGACTGTATCATCAACAGTACGACGTACCGCCGGAGGTAATTTTAAGCCATACTTACTACGAAAAGCAAACGGCGTCATTTTATCAGTTTTATCGGAATAAGATGATTTGTCTGACGGCGAAGCCCAATGCGGCACACGAGAAGCTGGCGGAATTGGAACAGGCGGGAAAGCTCAAGGCAATTGTCACCTAGAATATCGACGGACTTCACCAGATGGCAGGAAGTCGGAATGTCTTGGAGCTTCACGGCAGTGTCCATCGAAATTATTGTGTCGCTTACGGTGCGTGTTATGATGCGGCGTGGGTGATGCAGACGGAGAGCGTGCCACATTGTGAGAAATGTGGGGCAAAAGTAAAACCGAACGTCGTACTCTATGAGGAGTCGCTGCCGGAGAAGGCGTTGACGGAGGCAGTAACGGAGATTGGAAAGGCGGATTTGTTGCTGGTGGGCGATACATCGCTGACGGTGTATCCGGCGGCAGGATTGCTGCGGTATTTTTCCGGAAAGTACTTGGTTTTGCTCAATCGAGATGCGACCCCGATGGACGAGAAGGCAGATCTTGTGATTCGTGCGCCCATTGGAGAAGTACTCGGACAAATACGAGTTTGAGGAGAATGGAATGCGATTGATGATACAGCGTGTGACTTCCGCCAGCGTCACCATAGACGAAAAGGTTATAGGTGCAATTGGAAAAGGCTTTTTAGTATTTATTGGCATTGCTCCGGAGGATACCCGAGAAATTGCAGCGAAAATGATGGACAAAATGCTGCGATTGCGTATTTTTTCCGATGAGAACGACAAAATCAATTTGTCACTTGCCGACGTAGGCGGTGCATTGCTTTTGGTGTCACAGTTCACCCTTTATGCGGACTGCCGTAAAGGCAATCGACCGAGTTTTGTCGGTGCGGCACCTCCCAAACTTGCGGAGGAGCTTTATGCATATGCCAAGGCGTATTGTGCAGAAAAAGGGTTCACGGTGCAGAGCGGTATTTTTGGTGCGGATATGCAGGTGTAGCTTTGCAACGATGGACCGTTCATGGTTGCACTGGATTCGGATTTGTTTCAAAAGTAATCAAAAAAGCTCCTATTTTCAGGAGCTTTCTTAGTAATGCAATGCCGAGAGAAGCGGATTTTCTATTTTTTGATAAGTCACCAGCGTTTCGATAATTGGCGCATCGAGAAACGCTTGAATTTCCGCCTGTTTCTTCTGTACAAGCTGTTCGCCATGCTTGTAGTAGGCTTGGATTTTGTCCGGTTGTTTTGTGAACAGCGAAATCGACGTTGTTTCCGGTCGTAAAACGAAAACACGTTTTTCTGCTACTGCCTGCTGCATTTGATGTACCTCGTTCTGATAACGTTCGATTCGGTGTAAAATGGCGTGATATAGCTTGGGATATTTCTCACTGTAACACTGCCACAACAGGGGCTTCAGTTTCCGATAGTTTGTCGGGTGACAGCCGAGAGAGCCGGTCAAAACGACGATGACTTTGTTGCAGCCCAAATCCAGCAGATGTGAAAAAGGAATTGGATCGGCAATGCTGCCGTCCACATAGTGGGCATCGTCAATTTCAATAGAAGGACAGACAATGGGCAGGGCGCAGGACGCCATGAGACTTTGATAGAGACGTTTTTTGTCGCCATGATCCGATAGATAAACGGGTTCACCAGTTTCACAGCTGGTTGCTGCAAAGTCTGTGAGAATTTCCGATTTTTGAAATGCATCGAAATTCAGTCGCTTATTGTAGAGCAGGCACATTTGATTCAGATTGACAAAACGTCCTGTTCTTAGAAAATTTTGGACACTAAAATAGCGTTCTTTTTTTGGAACGAGCATCATATCGAGCGAGATACCACGCTGATCGGAACGAAAATTCATCGCACATCCAGCATCAGCCGAGATTCCGGAGACAGCGGCAATGGGTAAATCCCATGCCATTAGCTGATCCAGTACGCCGGCAGTGAAAGCGCAGCGTACCGCTCCCCCCCTCAAATGCAAGCCCCAATGTCATGCACAAACGCCTCCTTTTCATGAAAAAATACATACTATTTTTTTATTATATCAAAAATCCTTTGCTTTGTCAATAGGTTGATTTTGACAAAGTAAAAAAAGGAAAAAGGAGCAGCATATGGAACATAAAACCCGAAAAGGTGTTATTTTTGATTTAGATGGCACGCTTTTGGATTCAACCGGTATTTGGTCGCAAATTGACCGGCAGATTCTTACGTATTATCAGAGAGAGATACCGCAGGATATTTCCGAAATTGTACGGAAAATGTCGATTAAGGAATCTTCACAGTATTTTGTACGGGAATTTCAGCTTCCCTGTACGCCGGAACAGTTGTCCCGACAGGTGTCGGATTTTGCGGACGCTGCCTATCGGGAAACGCTGGAGCTGAAACCAAATGCGTTAGAATTGCTGGATTTCTTGGATGAGCGAAAAATTCCCTACGGCATCGCCACGGCGACTTATGGGGAACTTGCAAAGACGGCCTTACGGCGGTTAAAAATCTGGGAAAGACTTTCGTTCCTCCTGACGGAACAAGAAGTCGGTGCACCGAAAACAAGTCCGGAAATTTTTCAAATAGGTGCATCGAAATTACACCTGGGGCGTCGTCAGGTGATTGTGGCAGAGGACTCCCTTCACTGTTTGGAATGCGCCAGGGCGGCAGGTTTTTTCACGGTGGGCGTACAAGATCCGGCGAGCATAGATGATTGGCAGCAGATTTGTCAAACTGCAACTGTTACGATTACGGACTTGTGGGAAATGCGGGAGGTGTTTTGAGTGAATACGATTCCCATTGCACCCGATTTGATTGTTTATACCAGCGAAATGCATCGATTTGGCACGGACGCTGTATTGCTGACAGAATTTTCTGGCTATCATAAAAAAGACCGAATCTGCGATTTGGGTACGGGTTGTGGCATTATTCCTATACTGATGCAGCGGCAGAACCCACCACAAGAAATCTACGCCGTGGATATTCAGCCGGAGGCAATCGAACAGTTGGAGGCAGGACTGCAAGCAAGTGGCGGTGTGCAGTCGAAGATATATCTGATTTGCGCAGATTTGAAGGAACTGTGGGTGGATGCACCGCTGGGAAAGCTGGATCTGGTGACGTGTAATCCGCCCTATAAAGCGGTGGACAGTGGGATACAAAGTCAATTGACGGCACAAAAAATCGCACGTCATGAGGTGTTGTGTCAGATTGGCGATGTGTGTCAGGCGGCGAGAAAGCTGCTGCGATTCGGTGGCAGACTCTGTTTGTGCAACCGACCGGAGCGTTTAGCGGATACGATGATTGCAATGCGCCAGGAGAAAATTGAGCCGAAGCGATTGCAGTTTGTCGCAAAAGCGGCGGACGCCGCCCCGTGGTTATTCCTCTTGGAAGGGAGATTTGGCGGAAAACCCTTTCTACAGGTAGAGCCGCTGCGCATTGTAGGGAATGGAAATGCGGTGCATACGAGAGGTTAGCGGCTGTAATTGTTGGAAGAATGCGATATTAATATAAATATAACCTATTCCATTTGAAATAGGTTAACAGGAAAGAAAGGAACAGTCATGTCTGGAACATTATATATTATTGGCACACCCATCGGCAACTTAGAGGATATTACCCTGCGTCAGCTGCGTATACTTGGCGAGGTGGATTTTATTGCCGCTGAGGATACTCGTGTCACACGAAAATTATTGTCGCATTATAAGATACACACCCCGACGATGAGTTATCACGAACACAGTGGTCATACAGTGGCACAGCAGATTGTGCAGCGAATTCTGGAGGGACAGTCTTGCGGCGTGGTGACGGATGCCGGAATGCCTTGTATTTCTGATCCTGGAGAACCGCTGGTACAGCTATGTCAGGCACAAGGGATTTCGATTACAGTTGTCCCCGGACCGTCGGCGGTGATTTCTGCACTTGCCATTTCTGGACAACACACTGCACGGTTTACGTTCGAGGGTTTTTTATCGGTTAACCGAAACCAGCGAATGGTCCATTTAGAACAGCTTCGGCAGGAGACACGCACGATGGTCTTTTACGAAGCACCCCATAAGCTTTGCAGGACGCTTCGAGATTTGGAGGCAGTGTTTGGCGGTGAGCGAGAAATTTCCCTCTGTCGGGAACTGACAAAGCTTCATGAGGAGGTATACCGTGCGACCCTTTCTCAGGTGGTTGCGTTCTATGAGAACACACCTCCCAAAGGAGAATTTGTCCTTGTCGTGGCAGGATGTGTGCCGGAAAAAGCGTCGGAAATCTCAGTGGATACTGCCGTTCAACTGGTGCAGGATAGGGTAGCGTGCGGAGAGAAGCTGACGACTGCCTGCAAAGAAATTGCCGCTCAGACGGGGATTTCCAAACGGGAGCTGTATGCGCAAATGCAGAGTCACGAGAAGGCAGAGAATTAGAGACAGAAGGTTATAACTTTTCGATATAGCATAGCATAAAAAACGGTATTTGAGAATAGCCGATTTTCATGATATAATGGAGTAGTTGAAATTCTCTTTGAAAGGTGATAGATATGCAGACTACGATTATTGGTTATCCTCGAATTAGTTTACAGCGTGAGCTGAAATTTGCCAGTGAAAAATATTTTCGTGGGGAAATAACGGCGAGAGAGCTAGAGGAAACGGCAAAGCTGCTTCGTGCGGAAAATCGTACGATTCAGCAGAAAGCGGGATTAGACATGATCCCCTCCGGAGACTTTTCGTTTTACGACAGTGTTTTGGATATGGCAGTACTTCTCAATGCCGTTCCGGCACGATATGCTGATTTGGGGTTGTCTCCATTGGATACTTACTTTGCGATGGCAAGAGGATACCAGGGCATACACGGCGACGTCAAGGCGTTGGCAATGAAAAAGTGGTTTCACACCAACTACCATTATATGGTACCAGAGCTGGACGATGATACGCATTTGAAATTATCGGGTACCAAGCCTTTTGACCTGTTTCAAGAAGCAAAGGATGCAGACGTTATCACGAAACCGACACTCATTGGCGCATACACGTTTTTGAAGCTGGCTTGCTGCATGGATAAAAAAACGGCAGTCGATTTTGCGGATGAAATTGCTGAGGCGTATGGTGCGGTTCTGGAGAAGCTGGCGTGCATGGATGCCCAGTGGATTCAACTGGAGGAACCGTATCTTGTGAAAGACACTTCAGAAGCAGATAAGGCGTTGTTTTTGCGGCTATATGAAAAAATCCTGTCCCATAAGGGTGGTGCAAAGATATTGTTGCAGACTTATTTCGGCGATGTACGGAATAGCTACAGTGAGATTTTGTCGTTGGATTTTGACGGCATTGGTCTTGACTTTGTGGAGGGAAAGGAATCGCTTGCACTGGTAGAGCGTTGCGGTTTTCCGTCAGATAAAACCCTGTTTGCTGGTGTGGTTAGTGGCAAAAACATTTGGAGAAACCATTATGCGAGTACGTTGGAGCAGATTGAGCGACTAAAAAAGGTGACATCGAACCTTGTTCTGAATACCTCCAGTTCTCTACTGCACGTTCCCTATACCTTGCGAAACGAGACGCAGATGGAAGAGATGTATCGAAAACACTTCGCTTATGCCGAAGAGAAGCTGACGGAGCTTGCAGAGTTAAAAGTATTGGCGCAGTCCGACGAACCAACGAGAGAGACAGCTTATCAGCGGAATGCTGCGCTGTTCAGTGAACAGAGAGGTGATATAAATCCAGCCGTGTAGGAACGTGTCAGAAAGCTGACGAATGCCGACTTCGTTCGCACACCGGAATTTGCACAACGAGAGAAAATTCAGAAAGAACGTTTTCATCTTCCGCTGCTGCCCACGACGACCATAGGTTCTTTCCCACAGACCAGTGAAGTTCGTGCAGCAAGAGCCGTCTATAGCAAGGGAACGATGACCCAGGAACAGTACAACATATTCTTCAAGGAAAAAATTGCAGACTGTGTTCGTGAACAAGAGGAAATCGGTCTGGATGTATTGGTACACGGGGAATTTGAGCGAAATGATATGGTAGAATATTTTGGTGAAAACCTAAGCGGTTACTTGTTCATAGAAAAGGCTTGGATACAGTCTTATGACACACGCTGTGTGAAACCGCCGATCATCTGGGGAGATATTTCCCGGGCAAAGCCAATGACAGTGGCGTGGTCAAAATACGCACAGAGCCTGACAAAAAAGCCGATGAAAGGAATGCTTACGGGACCGGTTACCATTTTGAACTGGTCGTTTCTATGAGAGGATATTTCACTGCGGGAATCTGCTTTTCAAATTGCCCTTGCCATTCGTGACGAGGTGTTGGATTTGGAAGCGAACGGTATTTCGATCATTCAGGTAGACGAAGCGGCACTTCGTGAGAAGCTGCCGTTACGAAAATCCGACTGGAAGACAGACTATCTGGACTGAGCGATCCCTGCGTTTCGTCTGGTACACAGTGGCGTCAAGCCGGAGACACAGATACACACCCATATGTGCTATAGTGAATTTGCGGATATCATCGAGGAGATCGACGACATGGACGCAGACGTTATCACCTTTGAAGCATCTCGCTCGGATTTGACAATTTTGGACGTATTACAGGAAAACAACTTCCGAACAGAAGTAGGTCCCGGCGTTTATGACATTCATTCGTCTTGTATCCCCACGCAGGGAGAAATTCAAGCGGCATTGGAAAAAATGCTGGAGAAGATACCGGCGGAGAAGCTTTGGGTGAATCCGGATTGTGGACTGAAAACCCGAGGGGAAAGGGAAACGAAACCGAGTCTTGAAAATCTGGTGCGTACAGCAAAGGCAATGCGTGATTAAGACAACGGCGAAAATATAACAAAAATCTCTATCGTGTAAGATTGCAGGATAGAGATTTTTCGATTTCCATTGACAAATGATATTGATTATAACAAAGTATCTCACCTTTGTCAAGACGGAATTAGAAAAAATCAATCATGAAGCATATCAAAAAAATGCAAAATTTTATGAAAACCCCTTGCATATTGCATAAAATCGTGCTATAATAGTGATAATCATATAATGGATGTGAAATCATCAGTTAAGACGTTAGAAGCGAGTGCTTTGAAAAAATAAAATATAATCTCAGCTTCTAAGTGGAAAGGAATTAGGAATCTATGAATAAAATCATGCGAATCGGGCTTTCTTGTTTATTGGCTGCCTTTCTTATGGTGCCGTTGACGGCGTGCGGAGATGATGAGGAAGAAAGTTCTACAGCACAAAAGGATATGACTGCGGATACGAGAGAACAGCTAAAAGATTTGGCAATGGAAAGCGATCTCTTCACCGGTGAACTAGAAAACAAAACTATTAAGTGGCTTTCCGATTGGGACATCAACTCTGATGACACCGGAAAAACGACACCGATTGAACTGGCGATTTTCCAAGAACGCTATGGTGGTGAGGTAGAGTGGTATCAGACCACTTATGGCGCACGCTATGACAACTTGGCGAACTATATCAACAGTGACGAAGGGATCGACTTTTTCTACGGTGGGAACTGGGATGCATTCCCGAAAGGTGCAATTCGAGGAATGTTTACTTCCTATGACAAGTACATCGATTTGGATTCTGAGCTGTGGGCAGATGTGAAAGATGCAAACGATGCGATGACTTGGAACGGTGAACACTATATGGCTGTGGTAGAAGTAACTGGTGACAACTGTGCCATTATCTATAACCGAAAGACCATGGAGGAATACGGTCTAGACGATCCGGCGGAGCTGTTTGAAAAAGGCGAATGGGACTGGGATGCTTTTGAAGAAATGCTGGAGAAGTTTGTAGATACGGATGAAGAACGCTACGGCATTGACAGTTGGTATTTTGAAGCGGGTCTTTCTGCTTCTACTGGCGTTCCCTATATCGGTCTGGAGGATGGACAGCTGGTCAACAATCTGAGAAACGAAGCCATCGAGGACTATCAGAATTGGATGTATAGCTTGTGGCAGTCTGACTATATTGCATTGGGTGTAGGCGACTACGGTTGGGAGTCGAGAGACTATTATATTGGAGAAGGAAAGCTTCTGTTTTATCCTTGTGGACTGTGGGCATTGTCTACAGACGATTGGCAGGATACTTTCGGAGAAGACGCTTTCTTTGTCCCTGTACCACAGTATGACGAGGCGGACGAATACTATATTCCTACAAGCGTAAATGCATATCTGTTTGTCAAAGGCGGCGATAATCCAGAGGGTGTTGCAAAGTTTTTGGATTGCTTCCGTTTTAGCAAGATTAGCGAGGGCGCACAGGAAATTAGTGACGAACAATTCCGTGACGACTATGGTTGGTCAGAAGAAATGATCGATATGCTGAATACCATGAACGAAATGGCACTGGAGAATCCGGTATTTGATTTTTACAATGGTGTCTCCTCAGACTTGACGGATATTCTGGATAGCAGTGAGCATGGAATTCGTGCAACTTCAAGAGGTACTTCTTGGACGGAATCGGTAAATTCTATTTATGATCAGGTACAAAATTATATCGACGAGGTCAACAAGGGATAAGTGATCTTATCATGATCCATCCTCAAAAATATATCGTATAATTTCCTCATGAACGTCCATACTACGCATGAGGTGATACGATATGATTCGCAGTTATGCCCGTGCAGCCTTTGCATTTGAAACGCCTCCACGTATTGTTAGTTTTGCTGCGATTGTGGGGCAAAAAGAGGGCGATGGTCCTTATGGGAAGTGCTTTGACCGCATCGAACGAGATCCCTATTTTGATCAGGACACTTAGGAAAAAGCGGAAAGCACCATGCAGCGTGAAACCGTGCAGCTGGCACTTCAAAAGTGTTCCCTGTCTGCGGAAGAATTGAGCTATATTTTTGCGGGAGATTTACAAAGTCAATGTGCAGGTACGTCCTACGGTTTGCATCCCTTAGAAATCCCATTTTTTGGCGTTTATGGTGCTTGTTCGACGATGGCGGAGAGCTTGCTGCTTGCGGCAATGTTCATGGCGAACGGTATCGGAGAATATGCGGCGGCGGTTACGTCCTCTCATTTTTCTACGGCGGAGCGGCAATTTCGTTTTCCCCTTTCTTATGGCGGACAGCGTCTGCCTACGGCACAGTGGACGTGTACCGCATCAGGAGCTGTGATTTTAGAACGTCCTGATGGTGACTGCGGAGACGGTATCGGCGTTGCAGGTGCGTGTGTGGGAAAGATGGTTGACCTTGATGTGACAGATGCCAATCACATGGGAGCCGTTATGGCACCGGCGGCAGATACGATTGTGCGCTATTTCGGCGCAACGGGTACAAATCCCACCGACTATGACACGATCGTTACGGGGGATTTGGGATGGATAGGCAGCTAGCTTCTTTGTGATTTGGTTATGAAACAGGGATATGATATTACAAGACAGCATCAGGACTGCGGTGCGATGATTTTTGATCCAAAGACACAGGACACCCATGCAGGCGGTTCCGGCTGTGGTTGTAGTGCTAGTATGCTCTGCAGTCATTTTCTGCCACGACTCTAAGCGGGGGAGATAAGGCGAATGCTCTTCATTGCTACTGGTGCATTGATGTCCACCATTACAACGCAACAAGGGGAGAGTATACCGGGCATTGCTCACTTACTCGAACTACGAAAATATTAAAGCAAAAAGCCGATTGGGACAAAAACTGACCCGACCGGCTTTTCTATGTGAGGTTTTATTATACGCTTTGATATACTTTAAGAATGCGTCGAATAGTTCGGTGCTTCTTTTGTGATTTGAATATCATGCGGATGGCTTTCCAAAAGTCCCGCATTGGTAATCTGTACAAATTGTGCCTTTTCGTGTAGGGATTCAATATTCGGGCAGCCACAATATCCCATACCAGAACGAATGCCACCTGCCAATTGAAAAATCGTATCTGCAACGCTGCCCTTATAAGGAACACGTCCTTCGACACCTTCGGGTACTAGCTTCTTTGCACCTTCCTGGAAATAGCGATCCTTTGATCCATTTGCCATCGCTGCGAGACTTCCCATGCCACGGTACACCTTGAAGGAACGTCCCTGATAAATTTCGGTTTCGCTCGGCGACTCCTCGCAGCCTGCCAGAAGCGAGCCAAGCATTACCACATCTGCACCGGCAGCCAGAGCCTTTACAATATCGCCGGAATATTTAATACCGCCGTCTGCGATAACTGGAATGCCATGCTTTTGCGCAACCTGTGCCACGTCATAAACCGCCGTAATCTGTGGTACGCCGATACCAGCGACAATTCGTGTGGTGCAGATAGAACCAGGACCAATACCGACTTTCAGCGCATCTGCGCCTGCAGCAATCAAATCTTCTGCCGCCTGTGCAGTTGCAATATTTCCTGCAATGATTGGAATCTGCGGGAACGCCTCTTTCACTATACGCAAGGTGTCCATAATATTCTTGCTGTGACCGTGTGCAGAATCTAGAACCAAAACGTCCGCCTGTGCATCAATCAAAGCACTTGTACGTTCTAATACGTTTGCTGTTACGCCAATTGCAGCACCGCACAGCAGACGACCTTGTGCATCACGAGCAGAGTTCGGGAACTGAACAGCTTTTTCGATGTCCTTAATGGTAATCAGTCCCTTTAAATAGCCATTCTCATCGACCAGCGGCAACTTTTCGATTTTGTGCTGCCTTAAAATCGCCTGCGCCTGTTCCATTGTTGTACCCACGGGAACCGTAATCAGATTGTCCTTCGTCATCACTTCAGAAATTGGTCCGTTATAGTCCGACAGGAAACGCATATCCCGATTCGTGATAATGCCTACGAGCTTTCCAGTCCGATCCACGATCGGCACGCCGGAGATTTTGTACTTTCCCATCAGCTCATTTGCATCCGAGACGAGGCGATCTTCCGTCAGCGAGAATGGGTTGACAATGACGCCGTTTTCAGAACGTTTGACTTTGTCTACCTCGTCTGCCTGTTGTTCAATGGTCATATTCTTATGAATAATCCCAACGCCGCCTTCTCGTGCGATAGCGATAGCCATTTCTGCTTCTGTGACTGTGTCCATTGCTGCCGTCATAATCGGTACGTTCAGCCGAACATTTCCGGCAAGTGTCGTACGCAGATCGATCATATTCGGAGTTACTTCAGACCGTGTCGGGATCAACAGCACATCGTCGAAGGTCAGCCCCTGCTTTCCAAATTTTTCACAAAGTTCTTTTGCCATAATGATCCTCCTGCTTTTGTTTCGGTTTGTATTTACGCATCAGTAGATTATTATTTTTATTATATGCCTTTTTTTTGCTTTTGTCAAGCATTTCGACAAATTTCCCGTGATTTTAACAACCTACACAAAAAAGCGTATTGTTTTTTGGTATACTGCAAGGCAACAGTGTTTATAATTTTTTTGAAAGTTTAAGAATTGTTTAAGCATGACAGTTTATACTAAAGTCAGCATGAGGCTCTTTAGGTTTCTTCTGCTGTTCCAGAGTCCAAATAGCAATTTTTGCTATCCATTGTTTCAGCAATATTGTGTACAGTTTCTGATATTGTGTGCGAAGTTGCCACAATTGTTCCGACAGATAATGCACCATGGATGTTGCTGATAGACAAAATTTTTCGCAAGCGTCAAGACAGACGCTTACAGAAAGGGAGAAGGAAACCAATATGAAAAAGCAATCACGCCGTATGGTAAAAAAGACTATGGCAAGTATTATGGCGGCTGCAATGCTTTGCACCGCTGTACCGGCAACGGCGATTGTTTCGCTGACAGCATCAGCTGCAACGACTGTTTCCGGAGATTTAGATGGAGATGGCAGTCTGACAAATTCTGACGTCAAAATATTACAAGATGCAATTCTTGGAAAGAAAGCTCTTTCCTCCGATGTTTCCGGCAATGCTGATGTCACAGGGGACGGCGTAATCAACGGCTTCGATTTATCAAGACTACGTCAAATGGTGATGAGTACTGACCCTGTTAGTGACGTGATTTATATTCACTTGAGCGATAGCGGTATTACTGTTGAGGGTGATACGAACGGCGTCACCTCGATTTCTTCGGACGGCAAGACCGTGACGATTATGTCTTCGGGTACTTATTATGTAGACGGTTCCATCACAGATGGACAGATTTACATCAATACAGATGAGTCTGATACGGATTCGGTTGATTTGTACATGACAGATGTTTCGATGACGACTTCTACCGGCGCACCGTACATTTATGCGGTCAGCGCAGATAAGGTAAAAATTACGCTGTACGGCACAAATACGCTGACGGATACTTCGACGGCAATAGCGACAGATACCAATGGTATCATCGATGCGGAGTGCGATCTGACCATTACCAAGAATAGCACTGGCTCGCTGGAAGTAACTAGCAGCTATAACACTGGCATTTATTCAAAGGATGACATTAAGCTAAACGGCGGTACGATTATTGTAAACACCGATGAAGCAGATGATGCGGATGCAGATGCCATCAAGTGCAAGAATACGCTTGAAGTAGACGACGCAACTGTTACCATTGATTCTTTCGCAGACGGCTTGAAGTCGACGAAGGAAGATGTGGTTATCACATCTGGCACGATTTCCATCAAGGCTGACAACGACGCCATCCAGGCAGCAACCGACATTACCATCACAGATGGTACAATTGTGGCTTGCGGCGACAGAGGCTTGCGGCTAGATGAAGGCGGCACGCTGAATATTACCAGCGGCAGCGTTTTGGCAACTGGTACAGATTACGGCGTCAACCTCGACAGTTCAGAAACATATGATGTTTCCGGCTCGACTCAGACCATCATGCAGTTCTCTTATGTAGAAGAGCAGTCGAAGAATACGACGATTACACTTCAGCAGAACGGCTCGACGGTTTACAGCGTAACACCGATAAAGAAGTATGATTACATACTGATCAGCGACAGTTCACTCAGCAGTTCCGGTACGTATACGCAGTATACTGGCGGCACACAGATGACACACAGCGGCTCGACCGACGGCACGTTTGCAAATAGTGGCGCAATGACGGATTACCTCGAAGTACAGGCACTTTCCGGCGGCGGCACGATTACAACCGATGACGATGTAGCGACTGCTTTGGTGTATGCCAGTAGTAGCGTAACAGCATACAATGCGAGCGGCTCTGTGATTTCCGATCCGTCCAATGTGACCATCAGCGGCACAACCGCAACGGTGACACTGGAGAGTGAAATCGATGTTTCTGGTTCTTGTTCCAACGGACAGCTGGTTGTCAACGTAGACAAGGACACCTATTCTGAAGCACAGGTAGTTTTGAATCTGACCGGCTTGACGTTGACGAATTCATCTTCCACAGCAATTCTCGTAGAAGCAATTGGCGATGAAGTGCAGCTCGTGGCAAAGAATGGCACAGAAAATACCATTTTAGATGGTTCCAGCTATAGCACAACCGACTCCACTGGAGACACAATTGCGGCAGCGATTTATTCCCGTGACGACCTGAAAATCAAGGGCAAGGGTACACTGACCGTAAACGACAACTACAGCGACGGTATCGTTTGTAAAAACGATCTGAAACTGTGGAACGGCACGCTGAATGTCAATGCTGTAGACGACGGCGTACGTGGCAACGATTCCGTTCGTATCGGCGATCCGGATGATACAGATTACAGTTCGTTGGTTGTAAACATAAATACCAATAGTTATAATAATTCTGGTACAGGTGGAGATGGTATTAAGACCAAGTCCACAGACGATGATGAAGGCTATGTTACTATCAACGGCGGTACGGTAAACATTGACGCATATGCGGACGGTATTCAGGCAAAGCAGACTTTCACCATGAATGACAGCTCGTTGAACATCACGACATTTGAAACATCGACCTATTCCGGCAGCAGTAGTTCCTCTGGCAGTTCCAGTGGGTTTAATCCAGGAGGCAATGGTGGCATGGAAGAGGGCAACTTCAATTCCACAGATAATAGTTGTAAGGGCATTAAAGCAGTTGGTCGCTTTACTGACGAGGATGCCGAAACGACTACTTATGCAGATCAAGGAAACCTCTATATTTATGGTGGTACGATCGTTATTGACTCTTCGGATGACTGTTTGCACTGTGGTGGCGATATGACTATTACAGGCGGTACATTTACGTTGGCCTCTGGGGATGATGCAATGCATTCTGACCATAGCTTGACGATCGGCACATCTGGTGCAGGTACTTATGATGATGTTTCTGTCTATGTTTCTGCTTATTACGAGGGTGTAGAAGGCGCAACCATTAACCAGAATAGTGGTACAGTGTATGTTATCTCTAGTGATGATGGCTACAATGCAGCTGGCGGTACGGATAGCTCCGGCAGCAGTTCTACATCTCCTGGTGATGGATTTAGTCAAGGCGGTATGAGTACTTCCAGCGGTACAATGAACTTGAATGGCGGTTTGGTTGTGGTAAATTCTGCTAGCGGTGACCACGATGGTTTCGATTCAAATGGTACACTTACGATTAACGGCGGTTATTATTGTGCAAACGGTAACGAGCCACTGGACTATGAGTCTAGTTATACCAATAATGGTGGCAGCATCATCAAGATTAATGGTGGTGGAAACACAAATCTGACAACTCGTTATACATTCTGCGATAGCAGTGGTAATGTTATTGTTTCTTTCTTGTCCGCAAGTGGTGGTAGTGCAGAAACGACGAATTGCACCGCATATTCTGGTGGCACATATACTGCAGGACGTCCCTGTTGGCACAGTCTTCATATGACACTTATGCTGGCGGTACGCTTTCAAACGGTACAACGTTGTCCAGCAGTAGTAGTGGCGGAAATACAAGTGGTCCTGGTGGAAATTGGTAAACTGTAGTTTTTCGTGATCTACTTAAAATAATCAAAAGCAGTCTGTACAATTTGTGCAGACTGCTTTATTGTTGACAATTGACAAGCCACTTTTGGAGTGGGAAGGTACAGTATTATTATCTGACTAACCTCTTACATAGCCGCTATCACAAGATTTTATACGTCGCAAAGCTCAAACTGCTCGAATTCGTCACAAAATCTGTTCTAATTTTCATAGGAAAAACCTCCATAAATTTGTTTTCGTTCTGGTTTCGTGCAAAGTGCCACTTTTGGCACGAGTGGACAGCCACTCATGCAGAATTCTCGTTCTGGGCAATCGGGGCAGGATTTGCGCATACTACGCCGAAACGCCTCAAATTGCGGACTGTTCCAGACTTCCCGAATCGTCTTGCCACGCAGCGAAACGCCATAGTGTTCTGCACGGTCGAAGCTGCATGGACTCATTACCATTTCGCTGGAAATATAGCAAGAATATCGTCCGCCCTCACAGGTGTCAAGCGTCATTTTGCTGATGTTCGGGCAATAGTTCATAATCATCGGTACGCTGCACGAATCGAAGCCGATCTTGAACGGCTGCTCTCGATGGTTCACAAGATCACAAAAATCACGTAAATAAGGGTTATCCGGCAAAATCATATTCTCCCGCTGCCCTTGTCCGATGGGTTTGTGCATCAGAAAAATCACAGCATTGATGCCGTCCACAAAGCCCTTTCCAGAAAGACGTTCCACCGCTTCTGCAATGCTGTTCTTCGACAAAACGTAGTGAATATTCGTGCGGCAGCCTGCGTCTAAGAAACGCTGAATCGCTTGCTCGGTGTACTTGCTGCGATACCAGCTGACCGCTACAGCACCGCAATATTCTTTGGTGAGCTGCACTTGCTTCTCCGTCATGCCAAAGCCGGATGTAGTGTAATTTGGAACGAGGTCATTTTCCTGGCAGATTTGCAAAATGTGTTCAAATTGCGGATGCTGGTTCGGGTCACCTCTGCCACCGAGCGCAAGCTGATTCGATAAATGCCGACATTGTTTCGCAATGCTTTCGAAATCCTCGACTGTCATGTCTGGCTTTCGCACCGAATAGCCGCTCTGATAGCACTGAATGCCGGCAGCCTTACATAAACCACTCTCGCCATGCTTGCAGTGTCCCATAATCCCCACATCAATCAAGTGCGGATAAGACGTCATGAACGGGTCGACGCCGGTGTCTTTGCCGTTTTCGTCCAGCACGCCGTTACGCATATAGAAGCCGGTTTCGGTGTCAAAGTAGTATTGGAAGTGGTATTTTTTGTCGTGTATTGCGTAGTGCATGGGTTGCCTCCTGGGGATTATGCATCGATGGGAATGAATGGGTTGCCGTTTCT
>Ga0192255_1001_pt1 | contig 144832 bp, 148 predicted proteins | sample Koala_Koa26_L3_FD_131241 | JGI IMG/M metagenome (GOLD analysis project Ga0192255, IMG submission 131241) | Enriched cells from koala feces incubated with labeled cellulose particles, San Francisco Zoo, California, United States - Koala_Koa2-6_L3 ... | reverse complement strand
CGATAATTGTATTCTACAATTCCGATCATTTATCAATGGATAATCCCCTGCTCGTTAATTGATTTGATGATAAAGATCGAAAAAAATATCAAAAAAAATTTTTTATCCCTTGACAAACCAAAAATCATGTGGTATAATTACATATGTTGTTAGAATATATGCGGATATGGCGGAATCGGCAGACGCGCTAGCTTCAGGTGCTAGTCCTCACAAGGGGGTGGAGGTTCAAGTCCTCTTATCCGCACCAAAATGGCAGACTGATCTATTTGGTGATCAGTCTGCTTTTTCATTTATCAAAGGAGGAATACGATTGCAGCATTTTTTACAAAACCCTGTGCGACACAATGCGGAATACATTGGCTGGTGTCTGTGCTTTTATGCTGTATGGCAGAGGTTCATCTTTCAAATTGAAGCAATAACGCCTGTTGATTGGACATTAGGACTGTTCGATACGATAGCGGTTCTGTCCGGCGCATCACTTCTCCAAATTGCATCTCGAAAACGCTTACCACTGAAAAGATACCTTTCCAAAAAAGCCATGTCAGGTCGGGCATTTCTGTTTTTCTTGTGCGTCTTTTTCTCGGCACAGCTGTTGTACAGCTTATTTGGAAATACACTAGAACTTATTCTGGAGCTGTTCGGTTTTACCGCCATGGGCAGCGGCACCATAACACTGCAAAACAAAACCATTTGGTATTTTCTATACACTGCTTTTTTCGCTCCACTCGGTGAGGAATTCATTTATCGTGGATTTGTCCTGCATCGACTAGAACGATACGGAAAAGTATATGCTATCGTTCTGTCTGCACTCCTCTTCAGCGTCATGCACGGAAATTTTCTCCAAATGATTTTTGCTTTTCTCACCGGACTGGTTCTCGGTTTTGTCGCTCTGGAATACTCGATTTTGTGGTCAATTTTGCTCCACATAATCAATAATTTTCTCTATGGGGAAATACTTTATCGTATACTGTCTACTGCTCCTTTGTTCGTGCAAGATTATATCTACCGTGGCATTAACATCGCTTTTTTTGCAATAGGCGCATTTTGGCTCCTCCACCGAAGAAAAGATCTTCAAAGTTATCTCCATCAAAACCACACACCAAAGAAACATTATTGTACCACACTGACAGCAATTGGCATTTTACTATTTCTATTATGGGGTATCTATCAAGGCGTTTGTAATATTACACAACTAAATTAAAAACCAAAACAGCAGCTATAAGATACCTTTTTTCGTACCTTATGGCTGCTGTTTCTTTATCAGAACTCAGTTTTCGTTTTCCTCTGATGGAACATATGTAGGCGCATTCTTCGGACTTTCGCCCTTAATCACCGTGTGATAAAATTGATATGTCATCGGAATGGCATTTTCCTGTGTAATTGCACTGTCCATCACTTCTCCCAAAAAGATGGTATGGCTACCGGCATCCATCGTCTGCACCACACGACAAGTCATCCATGCCATAGATTCTGCTGGAACAGGCAATCCATCAACGTATTCCACAGGAACTTCTGCAAATTTGTTTACATCCTTACTAGAGCGATAACCAAAGCCACCAATCAATGCCAGTATGTAATTGGTAGACAAAATTGCTACTACAAAAATACCACTATTTGCAATTGCATTGTGGGTTGCGTTGTCGTGATTCAAACTCACGGCAATTTGTATAGGTGTTGAAGTAATCTGCATAATGCTATTAACAATGCAGCCGTACTGTTTTTCCTCTGATAATGTAGTGACAAGATATACACCATAAGAAAGCTTTTGCAATGCTTTTCGATTCATAATTAAATACCTACTTGTAATAATCAACGGTTTAACCAGCATTTGATCCAAGTACATTCACTAATTGAACCAAAAACTTCAGTAACAATAATGCGTCATCAGAATCCGGACTGCCACCACTTGCATTCACGTCTGCGTTCACTCTTGCTTCATCGTTCAGCGTAACAACATCAAAAATTGCTTTATTCAGCATAACCATATCCGCCAAAGTGACCTGACCATCCAAGTTGACATCACCGTACATAGACACACCAGATGGATCAACTGTCGATTCTGTTGTAGACTCTGTGGTAGAAGTGGTTTCTTCTGTAGTAGAAGTCGTTTCTTCTGTTGTTGTGGTCTCTTCTGTAGCAGAAGTCGTTTCTTCCGTTGTCGTAGTTTCCTCTGTTGTGGTAGTTGTTTCTTCTGTAGTAGAAGTCGTTTCTTCTGTTGTTGTGGTCTCTTCTGTAGCAGAAGTCGTTTCTTCCGTTGTCGTAGTTTCCTCTGTTGTGGTAGTTGTTTCTTCGGTTGTAGTCGTTGTTTCACCACCGTTGGGAGAAGTCCCACCGTAGTCAAAAACGTAATCACTATCAATTTCACTTGCCGCTTCGATTGTCGCATCTGCAGCGTCAGTCGAGCCACCATATACGTCATACAATCCGGCGATCGCCATAATAAAGCTGCCGTTGTAATCGAGTGCCGGTTCCGTACAGCTATAAGAATCCTTATTATCGGTATAAGAGCCACTACTGTCTGTCGGACCGCCTACTAATGCGCCATACAAGGTATAGGTCGCTTCTGAGTTATCGGTAGAAGTCCCACTGCCAGGATTTGCAGCACGATGATGAATATGGGTCGGCCAACTGTCGCTATAGCCTAGCAAGAAACTATATCCAGTGGGATTATTGCCCAAGAGATAATCCATCTGGAACGCCGCCGCCTCTTGATAAGAAGTCGTGCCATTCGCTTCGGCAATGTGCAGCGCATACATTTGCAATGCACAATTATATCGTGATGCGCCCCAGCCACCAACAGCGTTGTAGCTGCTGGAACTTAGACCACCTTGCTGATTCAGTTCAAACTGTAATTCACTGACATAGGTACTCGTTTTATAGCCCATTGTGGTCAGCAAAGCCGCATAACCACCCCAGACTTTATCCCAGCTATAAACCCAGTAGTCGTATTCGCTGCCTGCATAGACACCGCTGCCATTGCTCTCATACAATGCAGAATAAGATGAGGGCAATGTACCGCCATTGTTTGCAATTGTACACCACAAGTCGCACCAAGCGACATCATCTTTTTGACTGCCAGAACTATAATACGAACCGATACCATCATAAGTTGCACTTGGATACGCCGCCGTAAATTCTTCCAGCGCATTGGCATATTTCAGACACTCTGCTGCATACTCCGCATTCTTATCAGCGAAAGCAAGTGAAGTTGCCGCTAATGCTGCTGACATTTGTCCTGAAGCATCCGCAGACGGATGAGAGGAATCCGCCCAATAAGTCGGACGATCCATGGTTTGAGATTCCGGAATTGTCCAATAGTTGTGATCCTGGTCACCGCCAACCATATAACAGAATGCGATAACGTCATCGTTATCATCGAGATAGGTGACTTTCATAAAATAGTCGCACATATTTTTCAAGATATAAAGCAGATGATCTTCGCTGTCCGTTTCAGTGAATACTTCTGGATATTCAAAATATGCCCAAGCGAGATTCGCACAAGAAAACCCCATAGTCATAGAGAATTTTAAATGATCTCCGGCATCATGATAACCACCGGAAACATTCACAGTATCCGAACCGCCGTTTGCTTCTTTAATGGCCGCCAGAGAAGATGAAGAAAGTCCTGTCGCATTGCTCAACGATGCCTCCGCATCATATGTATGGCAATTGCCACGCCATGTCAGGCAGTTGTCATCCACTTCTGTACCGCACTGATTCCCATCGTAAAAATAAAGGGATAATTTCAGTGCATCGCCATACGTCCATTCAGAGGAATCCGCACTGGCATTACTGACAGAAAGGACAGAAGCAGTAGCCGTCACTGCCAAAACACTGGCAGACACTGCAGCAACCAGCCGCTTCTTCCATTGTTTAAAATGTAGCATTGTATATTCACTCCTTAATTTATTGTGATTTCCCAAAAGTAATGTGGGTGTAGTATGAGAAACCATATTGTTTGATGAATAATATTATCATACCACATCTCTTACAATTTGTCAAGCATTTTGCACAAGAACTTTATAAAAAAACGCAGAATTCTCGTCTATTCGTCGAGCGATTCCAAATCCTTTTGCCAAAGTGCTACACTTGCATCGCTGGGCATACGCCAATCTCCTCTCGGCGAAAGGGTGACACTTCCCACCTTTGGACCGTCTGGCAGACAGCTGCGTTTGAATTGCTGAGAGAAAAAACGATAGTAAAATTTTTTCAGCCAGTGAAGAATGATGCTGTTCGGATAAGAACCATCAAATGCGATTTTCGCCAATCGATAGATTTTATGCGGTGCAAAGCCAAACCGAAGCACATAATACAAAAAGAAATCGTGTAGCTGATAAGGACCGACCAGTTCCTCTGTCTTTTGTGAAATCGTACCGTCTTGTTCCGGCGGAAGAAGCTCCGGACTAACCGGCGTATCCAGAACATCACGCAATACTGCGGCTAAGCTTTCTTTTACATGACTTGCCTCATACGCCACAAGATAACGCACCAATGTTTTTGGAATTGACGCATTCACCGCATACATACTCATATGGTCGCCATTATAGGTTGCCCAGCCGAGTGCCAGTTCAGACAAATCTCCCGTGCCAATGACAATACCACCCTCTTTATTCGCCAGATCCATAAGAACTTGTGTTCGTTCCCGTGCCTGAGAATTTTCATAAGTGACATCATGTACATCTAACGATTGTCCAATGTCCTCAAAATGCTGTTTTACGCTGTCCTGAATGGGAATTTCTCGCAAATTTGCACCATACGCTTTCGCCAGACGACAAGCGTTCTGATAAGTGCGGTCCGTTGTGCCAAAACAAGGCATCGTCACCGCAATCATACCATTTGGATCATAGCCACAAATACGGAAAGCGTGTACCATAACAATCAGTGCAAGCGTGGAATCCAGTCCACCAGACAAGCCCACCACCGCAGTCTTGCAGGAAATTGCTTTTAATCGTGTGGCTAATCCCATTGCCTGTAACGTTATAATTTTTTCACAACGCTGTGCGAGTTCTTGATTGCCGCTTGGTACGAATGGAGCTGGATCAATCAAACGGCTAAGTTTTGTTTCCTCTAAAGACATAGAAAAGTTTGACCGAATAATTTCATCCGCCGGCAGGGGAGAAAAGGTGTTGGAACGGCGTCGTTCGCTCGCCAGACGTTGTACATCCACATCCGCATATAATATACCATCGGTAAATAATTTTGATTCTTCTAAAACGCTCCCATTTTCCACAATTAAATTGTGCCCTGCAAAAACCATATCTTGCGTGGATTCTCCAAATCCAGCATCCGCATAAGCATAGGCACACAGCAAGCTGCCTGATTTTGCTTGCAGAATCGTCCGGCGATAGTTTTCTTTTCCGATGATCTCATCACTACAAGACAGGTTGGCAATGATTGTGGCACCGCCTGCCGCCATTTTAACCGAAGGCGTATCCCCTACCCAAACATCTTCGCAAATTTCCACGCCAAACGAAAAATCAGGCATTTGGGTACAAGAAAAAATCTGCTTTGCACCAAAAGGAACAAAAACCATACGTTCGCTTACCGAAATAGAAATAATCGCCCCATCTGGTGTGGCATCCGGACCAGATGTAAAGTGACGCATTTCGTAAAACTCACTGTAGTTCGGGATATTTTGCTTCGGGACAAGTCCCAGAAGCTGTCCCCGATAGCAGACGGCAGCACAATTATACAATGCATCGTTCCAGGCAAAAGGCAACCCTGCCAGAAACACCGCAGACGACTGTGCTGTTTCACGCAAAATCATCTCAAGTGCCGACCATGCGCCCTGTAAAAGCGACTGCTGCAAAAACAAGTCACCGCAAGTATAGCCGGTGATACAAAGTTCAGGAAACACAACAAGTTTTGCACCAGCTGCAGCAGCTTTTTTCCCTGTGTCAACAATTTGCACTGCATTGTAATCGCAATCTGCCACACGCAACGCAGGCGTAACACAGGCAATTTTGATAAATCCATCCTTCATAAATTTTAAAACACACCTTTCCAATCGCTTCATCGTACCCCATCATACCACAAATACACCAATTTGTCAAACAGCTTCCTGATTTCCATGGTTCTTTTTCGCAATCATTGACATTACGTTCTTTTTATGTTATAATGTAAAAATGAAAGGAGTAAATCCAATGCAGATTTCAAGTAGATTCACAATCGCAATTCATATTTTTGCGTGTATCGATACATTTCAAAACGAGTATAAACTGACTAGCGATTTTCTTGCCGGCAGCGTCAATGTTAATCCTGTCATCATCCGGCGTATTCTTCAGCAGCTAAAAGCTGCCGGACTGATTACTGTCACACGTGGCAGTGGCGGTACGTCAATTGCTAAACCGTTAGAAGAAATTACATTTCTCGACGTCTATCATGCAGTAGATTGCGTGGAAGATGGTAAGCTATTTCATTTTCATGAAAACCCAAATCCGAATTGTCCAGTCGGAAGAAATATACATCAGGTGTTGGATGATAAATTGCAGCAAATTCAATATGCAATGGAATCAGAAATGCAAAAAATTACAATTGCTGACGTGATTCAAAAAACAAAGGATTGCATCTATAAATCTGAAATAGATTAACTTTTTTTAAGCTATAAGCATTATTTTGCACATAGCTTAATTTTTTTATTATTTTTTCGATGTAACTATTGACATTACATCTAAAACGTGATATACTATAGTTGTAACTAAAATAGTTACAACGAAATCATTCTAAAACTTATTTCGGAGGTATTTATCATAAAAATTGCAGTTGTATGTGCAAACGGTAAAGCAGGAAAGCTCATTACAGCGGAGGCTATCAACAGAGGGCTTGATGTTACAGCCGTGGTTCGCAGCGAAAACAAAACTGTCGCAAACAAAGTCCTGAATAAGGACTTATTTGACCTGACTACAGAGGATCTAAAGAAATTTGATGTGGTGATCGATGCATTTGGCGCATGGACGAAGGATACATTTCCCATGCACAGCACTTCTCTTACGAAACTGTGTGATGTTTTAAGCGGAACAGATACTCGTCTACTGGTTGTCGGTGGAGCTGGAAGTCTGTATGTTAATCATGAACATACCACCTGTGTGGCTGACACTCCTGACTTCCCAGATGCTTTCAAACCCTTGGCAGCAGCAATGGCAAAGGCACTCAACGAGCTTCGTGACCGTAAGGATGTTAAATGGACTTATATCAGTCCCGCAGGTGATTTTCAAGCAGACGGGAAACGCACAGGGAAATACATACTTGGTGGTGAAGAACTTATCCTTAATTCAAAAGACGAGAGTGTAATTAGCTATGCGGACTATGCAATCGCTATGATTGATGAAGCTTTAAATGGCAACAATATCCAAAAGCGTATCAGCGTTGTCGCTGAATGAATTTTAATGGGCAGACAATGAATGAATCAGACCCTGCTGCTTAAAAAGCAGCAGGGTCTGATTCATTTGGAGACTTTGCGGTTGGCGTACGATTTCAGTAGGAGAGGTGTTCAAAATGAAAACTGAGAATTTCAAAACAGCTGTTTGCCTAGAGTGCGGTAAAAACTATCATGGCTATCTTGCAATTTCCAGAGTAGATTATGGTCACGCCCATTTGTCCAGATTGTGGCATTTTGGAATTGCTGGAAAGCCTCAGAATTTGCACGGAGGAGCGTGAGAAAATCCTGTCAATTGTCCATCAGGCAATGGGAGGGATAATCAACGGCATTTTGTGTTGCATATTTCGGAACATCGGAGAGGAAGGTCGCTCCTGCGCCGTGATAAGCAATGAGCATTCCTACAACTTCAACAGTTTTAAGGTATTCAGCAAGTTCCTTATTATTTTCAAAGAAGCATGGAGATTCAATCACAACAGCTTTATCGTTCTTCTCAACGATGAAAACCTCATCATCGATAAAATCACTGGTTTTGTATGCGTGCAGCTTCACACTGCCGAAATCGTAAATATTCACTACGCCTTTTGCAAGCTTCACGGTAGTAAATGTATTCTTGTTCATAATACTTTTCTTCTTGCATTAAAGTAGTATCATTATACTATATTGTGCTGCATGAAATACCCAGTTCATCAGCTACCTTTGCCGAGCCGATTCCTTACCATTTTGAATCTTTTATGACAACGCCTTCCGCAAAGCTTGATGCTGATCGACACGACGATAATACGCTGTAATTTTGTTAAGTGCTTCCGTAATGGAACAGCTGACATCAAAATAGCTGATTGCTTTTCGTTCGAGTTGCTTTTGTACTTGAAAACCGATTTTTCGACAAACAACACAGCGGCAGTCATCCATAAGTGCAACTTTCGCCATGACGCCTGCACTGCCACCACAATTTTTTGTGCTGTTACCACAGCCTTTTTCATTGCTACAGCCGTTTGTGGGGCTACATTTTTTGTCTACAGATTCAGAAACATAGATTCGCTCTTTCGGTGGATCGATTGTCTCGTTATTCACAGTAAATATAAGAAAACGAGTGGCACTGCCAAATGTTTCATCTACATAAGTACCATCAGAAGAAGCAATTGCAATTTTGTATGCCATGCTATTTCATCTCCAATGTAAAATTAGTTCCAACGCTGTACTGCAACAGAATAGATGTCCTCAATCAGACGGATGCCCCCAGTATAGCCAACGTAAGAATCATCTAAGACAACCTTGTCCTGAACAGGCCACGAAATGTTAAGATAGTGACCAAACTTTTCTTCTGTAACTTCCTTTTCATAGTAGCCACCAAGAACAAGTGGATAACCGTGATAATCGTGTTCTCGAATTTCCTGATGAATTTTGAAGCCATCCGTTTCAAACGAAACATTGGCTTTGATGCCATAATTAAGGTTCTGAAATTCTTCTTGTATTTTGGACTGATATGCCTTTGGCGTATCATCTGTAATAAACTGCTTTGCTGGGAAAAGCCCTAAGTCATTGACGAGAAACTTTGTGATACCGAGTGAATATTGTGCATCTGCAACAATTGAAGACTGCTTTGCCATAACACGTGTCTCCAAAAACATATCTGCATAGCGTTTGATGAGATAGTAGTAATAGTTCTCGTGTTCATCGATAACTGTTTTGACCTTTTCTTTTGGTACGCCTACATATTCACCAACGATCCGCAAAAACTTGGTTGTTTCAAAAGCACCGATGGGAAGTGTGGGATAGTGTAGATACGGTATTCCCAATTTTTGCTCCATCTTTTTCATATTGGAGAGTTGTACCCAAGTAGATACCAATAAGTTGAATTGCGCTTTAGGAATCTTCCTGATATTTTCCAATCCTCTGTTGTAACCAAAAATGGTGTTTGGTTTGAGTCCCAGTTCTGCAACCAACTTTTCAAGTTCTCGCAAATTTCCAAGCCAGAATAAGTCCTGATATGGAATGTCCGCCCAAATATTCACCAACCCTTCTTCGGTTTCATTCGACTTTTCCAGTAACTGATCAATAATGGCATCAATTACTTGCTCATGACCCTTATAGTTGTTACCCTTAAACCCAGCGGTTGATGCGTAGATTACCGGCTTTTGGGCGTTTTCAAAGTGGCTGACTACTTCTTCAGTATCATCGCCTACAATCTCTGGAATGCAGCCCGTCAGTACCACATACAGATCTGCATCAATAATTTTCAATGCATTAGCGATAGTAGAATCCAGTTTTTTTGCACCACCAAACACCACGTCCTTTTCGTTGATGCTGGTACAAGGGAAAATGTTCGGCGAGAAATAACCGCTACTGCCGATAGAATCAGAAAGCTTCTGTGCACAGCCAGGACCGGCATGCAGAATTGAAATTGCTCTTGAGATAGCTTGCACCGTCTGCATAGCACCCAATACACATTTATATCTTTGTTTGTCTAGAAGTTTCGCCATTATTTTTTTGCCCCCTCTAAGAATGCATCTACATTTTGCTGATACCACCAGTCCGTGTAAGGTAATTTCACTCGGGCAGCTAGGTTTTTCTCAAAACTGCGGTTGTGGATGCTATCCAGAATGGACTGTGCAAATTCAAGCGTATGCTGATATCCAAAAATCATATATTCATCCGCAACATAAACTGCTGGCGTGCCGTTTTTGATTGCCCAGACAGTAGATCCCGGATGGCGTGATAAATACAAATCCGGCTGATATTTGTGCAGAATGTTCATGACTTCATAATTTTGCTGATCAGCAACACTTGCTTCGAAATCAACATCATGTTCTAGCAAATACTCCATCGACGACGGAACATCGCCGTTTTCATACTGTTTATCATAATGCCAAGCCAGTGCCCAAACAACTTCAATTCCCAGTTCATTGAGAACTCTTGACACTTCAAATGTATAGCCAGGTCCCATACCTAAAACGGCACGCAGTCCTTTCAGTTCCTCTTTGATTGTTTCAATTTGCGGAATATAAATTGCACGCTGTTCGGCAATATATGCTTCTACTTTGTCACTGCGGTCGGTGACTCTACCGATTTCACGAAGCCATATTTCAAATCCAGCAATACCCAAGGGATTCACAGTGCGAATATAAGGAACACCATATTTTTCTTCCAGTCCATTGCCAAGATAATTGCCGAGTGTACCACAAATGCAGGTTGTCGCCAGTGATTCCGACAAACGGCTAAGCTCTTCCACCGTGGAATTACAATACAAGAAAATGGGTTCTAGATCAAAATTCTTGAACATTTCGATGATTTCCGATCTCGCACTCTCGTAAAAGTTCTTGAAGTTGATGGTGTTCTGTTTTTCTTTTGGCGGTTGAACGATACCGCTTAGCACTGCATGGTCAGAAATGTCAAATCCAGTTGCCCAGATTCTTGATTTAAAGCCTTCGCAATGTACGGCAACGACAGGTACTCCGATTTCGTCCTGTACTTCTTCCACTACGCTGTCGATGTCTTCGCCAATAATTCCCGTTGCACAAGAGCTTGTCATAAAAATCGCTTTTGGTTGATAGCGTTCATTTACTTCCAAAATAATTTTTCGCAGCGCATTAGTAGAACCAAAAATCGTGTCTTTTTCGTTCATGTCTGTTCCCACATAAACGGTATTATTCGTAATGCCGCGTTTCTTCGCCATAACCTTATCCAAGTAATAAGCACCAGCACCGGCAACGGAACATCCTGCCGGTCCATGATGAATAATGGCAATGTCCCGAATTGCCGAAAGCTGACCTAATGCGCAGGAGGATAAACAAGTGCTGGATTGTGAGAAACATCTGGCGCATCCCTTCAGCGTACCACATTCACTTTGTTTTGGCAAATCGTGAAGCGTACCGATATAGCCGGTGATTGAACCGATGCGATTTTCACAGGTTGCTACATTGGAACTGTTTAAATTCAATGCCATAATGTGCCTCCTTATGCATGATAATTTTCATCAAAAAGATGCGTGGAAAGATAGCGAAGCCCTGTATCCGGCAAAACGGCAACAATTGTCTTTCCGGCATTCTCCGGCTTTTCAGCAAGCTTTGTTGCTGTATAAATTGCAGCGCCGGAAGATGCACCGACTAAAATGCCATCTGTTTTTGCCGCTTCTCTTGCAGCTTCATATGCCTGATTCGTATGCACCTCATACCAATCGTCATACACGTCTCGATCGAGATTCGCAGGAATGTATCTTTCTTCCACATTTTCAAAGGGGTGTACACCTGTAATTTCTTCCTGATCGGGACGTTCCTCACTTTGGAAAGAATCATCGGTCGGCTGAATGCCCACAACCTGAATCTTCGGATTCTTTGATTTGAGATAATTGCCCGAACCGGAAAGTGTTCCGCCCGTTTCCACATTTGCTACGAAAATGTCAACATTTCCATCGGTATCTTGCCATATCTCCGGACCAGTAGTTTTAAAGTGAATATCTGGGTTTGCGTGATTTCTTGTCTGGTCTGCGAACCAAACATTTTCTTCGCCGCTTATCGCCCTTTCAAGTGCTTTGCAGCACTCGACAAAATCGGGACCATTTTTTTCCATACTTTCGACTACTTCCGGAACTTCCGACAGCTTTACGGTTTCACCACCAAAAGCATGAACCACCTGATAGCGTTCCTGACTTACTTGATCTTGTATGTACGCACGGAATTGATATCCCTTTGCTGTCGCAATTGCTGCGAGTCCAACACCTGTGTTACCACTTGTAAGCTCGACGATGGTATCTCCTTTTTTTAGCTTTCCGGAACGTTTCGCATTCTCCACCATTGCAAGAGCGATTCTATCCTTGACACTCTGATTCGGATTGTAATATTCCAGCTTCACGAGAATCCTCGCCTTGAGGTGATGCTTTTCCTCATAGTTTTTCAGTTCCAGCAGCGGAGTTCTTCCAACAAGCCCCGCAATGGATTCATATATCTTTGCCATACATAATATGCGCTCCTTAGATACGATAGTCATCAGCTGATTCCATCATACCGAATTCCATCAAAATTTCTTCCAGTCTTTCTTGTGTCATTGGAGTCGGAATGTCAAACTTTTCGTTATTTATGACTGCTTCTACCAAATTACAATATTCTTATGCCTGATTGGAATCCGGCTTATATTCAATAACAGTTTTCTTATTGATTTCGGCACGCTGTACAATATTATCTCTTGGCACAAAGTAGAGCAATTGTGTGCCCAGTTCCTTGGAGAATGCCCGCAATAAATCATGCTCTCTGTCGACATTTCGGCTGTTACAGATGATACCGCCAAGTCTTACACCGCCTGTTTTTGCATATTGTTTGATACCCTTTGCAATATTATTTGCCGCATAAAGTGCCATCATTTCTCCACTTGCCACAATATAAATTTCTTTTGCTTTACCTTCACGAATCGGCATTGCAAAGCCACCGCAGACTACGTCGCCTAGAACATCATAGAATACATAGTCCAAATCGTCTGTATATGCTCCAAGATTTTCCAGCATATTGATAGAGGTGATAATGCCTCTTCCTGCACAACCAACCCCAGGTTCCGGCCCGCCGGATTCCACACATTTTGTACCGCCATATCCCTCACGCATGATTCTATCAAGCTCGATATCCTCGCCTTCGTCTCGAATGGTATCCAGAACAGTTTTCTGTGCCAGACCACCCAACAGCAATCTTGTGGAATCCGCTTTTGGGTCACAACCGACGACCATAACCTTTTTGCCATGTTCACAAAGACCTGCAGTCAGGTTTTGGGTTGTAGTAGATTTCCCAATGCCGCCTTTTCCGTAAATTGCAATTTGTCTAATTTCTGCCATAAGTTTCAATTCCTCTCCAATAAGTTTTGTATCTGCGTATAGGAAATAAGCCTTTCCAGCGATTCCGTAATCAATCCAGGCAGTTCCATAGGCGTGATACCGAGCTTTTCTGCCTGTATCGCTGCGCCATTTCCAATTCTGCTAACCAGCAGATATTTGCAGTCCTGTAACTTTTGCATATTTTTCTCCAGCTGCTTATCATCGTGATCACCTAGACGACACACGGCTTTCATATGTCGAACTGTTCTCTCTTTTTCAATATCATCCGCCGTTATCGTGTAAATATAAAAGATTTCTGCGTGTCCAAAATGCTGGTTGACGACAATGCCATCTGACGATGCCACAGCAACTCGATATGATTTATCCATGAGAAAATGTATCCTTTCCGCCGAGCTGATTTTGATAAATCTGTGCGCCAAATTCCGTTTTTCCAGGAATCCCTACCGCATCAGCACGACAGTGCTAACAGTGGCGGAACACATCGATATATTGCAATGCTGCTACTCTTGCTGCTTCGATTTCCGCACAGGTAGGCGGTTACTCTTGCGACAACTCGTATTGAGGAATTAGCGGAATGATGTTATAAATCCTTGCATCTGCCTCTTTTACAGTTCGAGCAATTTCAACAATATGATCGCCATTTATCTTTGGCACAAGCACGGTGTTGATTTTGGCGGTGATACCGGCAGAAGCAACTTTTCGGATGCCGTTTAGCTGATGCTCAATAAGAATCTTTGCTCCCTCTATTCCGTCATAGCGTTTGCCGTGATAGATTACAAACTTGTTGAGTTTTGTAAAAATCTCTGGATTTATGGCATTCACCGTAACCGTAAGTGTATCGATACCGATTTCTATCACTTCGTCAGCTTTTTCATCCAGCAAAAGACCATTGGTACTCATACATTTGATGAGATCTGGAAACCTTTTTTTATCCGGCGAAAGGTTTCCAGCGCATAATCTGTTGCTAGCGTATCGCCCGGTCCTGCGATACCGGCGATGGTAATTTCCGGACAAATTGTTAGAGCCTTTTCTAATATGGTGATGCTTTCTTCCGGCTCGATTACAGTTGACGTTACGCCGGGTCGATTTTCGATATCGTTTACAGCTCGGTCGCAGAATCGACAAGCGATATTGCATCCGGGACTGACTGGCAAATGAATCCGCCCTACATTGTTTTTTTGTCCGCCAAAGCAAGGATGGGAAAGCTGTAAATCTTCATAGGTATTTGGCATGAAAGCACCTCCCAGTAACGCTTGAAATGAATTAGTTATTGTTAAACAGTGGCGTAGACAAATATCTGTCGCCAGAATCCGGCAGCAGTGTTACGATAGTTTTGCCCTTGTTTTCTGAACGTTCTGCCAGAATGGAAGCTGCTTTCAATACAGCACCGGAGGAGATGCCAACTAAAATCCCCTTACTAACGGCAAAAATCTTGCCTTCTGCGAATGCGTCATCGTTTTCAATGGCAATTACCTCGTCATAAATCGTTGTATCCAGTGTTTCTGGCACGAAGCCAGCACCAATGCCTTGAATTTTATGTGCGCCTGCCGTCCCTTTCGAGAGTACTGGACTGCCTGCCGGCTCGACGGCAACGATTTTTACATCAGGATTTTGTTTTTTTAGATATGCACCTACGCCAGTAATGGTACTACCCGTCCCGACACCAGCAACAAAAATATCTACCTTTCCATCTGTTTGCTGCCAGATCTCTGGACCAGTTGTTGCCTCATGTACTGCAGGATTTGCCGGATTAACGAATTGTCCTAAGATTATTGCCCCCTCGATTTCGTTCTTGAGTTCTTCTGCTTTTGCGATAGCACCCTTCATGCCCTTTGCACCTTCGGTCAGTACTAGCTCTGCTCCATAAGCTTTTAAGAGTTTCTTCCTTTCTACGCTCATAGAATCGGGCAAAGTCAGGATTGCTCGATAGCCCTTTGCTGCAGCAACCGCAGCCAAGCCGATGCCAGTATTACCACTTGTTGGTTCAATAATTGTTGCACCCTCCTTGAGGAGACCTTTTTGCTCTGCATCCTCAATCATTGCCAAGGCGATGCGATCCTTTATGGATCCAGCCGGATTCAGGTACTCCAGCTTGGCGAGAATCATGGCATTTGTAATGCCAATCTTTTTGCTGTAACGATTCAGCTTTAGAATCGGTGTGCCACCGATGAGTTCCAATGCGCTTTCTTTTACTTGACTCATAATAAAGTCCTCCCTCAAATTAAAAATTATATGTTACTTGTTCTTATTTCCTATTTAATCAATAGGAATTCTATGCTTTATATTATACGCCTGTTTTTTTTATTTGTCAATAGATTTTTTGAAAATGAGGGAATACACAAATTATTTCACCGGATATAGATTTTATCTTGAACACAAAACATAAGAACCAATTGACTTAACATGAACTTTACATGGATACGATTTCACACTTTACAAATAGGAGATACAATATAGTTAACAAAACAATTCCAAGGAGAGGAATAATATGCAAAAGGCTTTATTTAGGAATTTGTGTCGAAATACTTCTATTCTACTTTATACAGCGACTTTTTTCATGACATTATGTAGCTGTAACAATACGGAAACATCCAGTGCAGATGCTGAAGAATTGGCATCACTCGGTGAAATTCACCTTGTGGCGAGAGAGGACGGATCTGGCACACGAACGGCATTTGCACAGTTGCTAGGATTTGATACGGCGAGTGTAGATGGATCATCATATTTGACGGCATCTACTGCTGAAATTGTAGAAAGCACAGCGGATGTAATTGTGGCAGTGTCAGCAAGCGAAAGTGCAATTGGCTATGTCTCTTGCGCAAGCCTCACAGATACTGATGATGTGAAAGTGCTGCAAGTAGATGGATATGACCCAGAGGAAGAAAAATATCCGTTGGAACGTACATTCTATTTGACTTATTTGGGTACTTTAGATTCGCTGCAAGAGGATTTTTTACGATATGTTACCAGTGCAGGACAACGCATTGTAGCAACATCTTATGAATCAGTTTCAGCTAGCAGTACGTTTTTGTCGTCACAGCCTACGGGGACACTTTCCATTGGTGGGTCAACTTCCGCAGCACCGTTGCTATGTGAACTGGCAGAAAGTTACATGGAAATCAATCCGAATGCAGAAATTACTGTAACAGAAACAGATTCTACAGATGGCTTAACTGGTGCAATGGCAGGTACATATGATTTTGGTATGGCGTCGAGGGAGCTTGCAAGTTATGAATCGGAGCTTCTGGAGCAGACATCCATTGCAGTGGATAAAATTGCAGTGATTGTCTCGGCGGACAATCCATTGGAATCTATTTCATCGGAAATGTTATGTAACGTGTATACCGGTGCGATTTCGTCGTGGGACGGTATTGTTACCGAACAATAACTGACAGGAGGAAGTTTTTATGTTTCAAACCATACTTGGTCTACTCGGTGGTCTGGCACTATTTATCTTTGGCATGAATCTGATGAGCAGCAGTCTGCAAAGTGTCGCCGGAAACAAGATGAAGCAAATTCTGGGTTTCTTAACCAAAAATCCGATTCTAGGTGTACTTGCTGGTGCGCTTTGTACGGCAGTATTGCAATCCAGCAGTGCCACAACCGTTATGGCGATTAATTTCGTCAGCGCAGGATTGATGACACTCCCACAAGCGATTTCTGTTATTTTAGGTGCAAATATTGGTACGACCATTACAGCACAGCTGTTGGCTTTTAAAATCAGCGACTATATCTATGTTTTCGTTTTCTTGGGCTTTCTTCTGGCATTTGTGACAAAGTCAAAGAAGCTGAAGTATTGGGGAGAGACGATTTTTGGATTTGGTCTATTATTTGTGGGAATTGAAACAATGGGCAGTGTTATGAAGCCCCTTGCGTATAGTGCTGTATTTACAGACATGATTGCAAAAGTGGCGGACATCCCAGTTTTAGGCGTTGGTGTTGGTACGCTGATGACACTTGTGGTACAATCTTCTAGTGCAACCATTGCCGTTCTCCAGAATTTCGCTTCACAAGCGGGTGCGGACGGCAGCAGCATTTTGGGATTGCAAGGTGCAATTCCAATTCTGCTTGGAGATAATATCGGTACGACTATAACGGCACTCATTGCTTGCATTGGACAGTCAAAAAATGCAAAGCGAACAGCAGTTGCACACTGTACCTTTAACATTTCCGGTTGTTTGCTATTCATTTGGTTTGTAAAGCCTTATGCAAAGTTGATTGCATATATCTCACCAAGAGGTGACGAAGTGGATGTGATTTCAAGACAGATTGCCAATGCCCACACGATATTTAATATTACGATGACACTTATTTGGATTCTACTCATTTGGCTGATGGTGAAAATTGTAATGCTTATAGTACCAGACAAAAAAGAACAGACACAAAGCTTACGAGAACCACGGTATTTAAATCAAAAGCTGGTAGGTCAAGTGACTACAGCACTCCATTTGACTGTAAAAGAAATCATTCATTATGGTGCATCTAGCCAGGATTTATTACAACAATTCTGTGATTTTTTGCAAGAAGAAACTCCCAAGAAACAGAAAAAGAAAATTGCCCAAATTATCGATCGCTCTTCACAAATTTGCGGTCTACATGATAGTATTGTAGATTATTTGACACAGATGTTTTCAGGCGGAAAGCTGACGGAACAGCAAGCATCACAGACAGCTGGACTTATATGTGTGTTGGGAGATATGGATCGAATCAACCAACAATATCGAGAAATTGCAATGATCATGCAATCTACGCTAGAAGAAAAGAAATACTATTCTAAAGAAGCATTATAGAATATTCGAAATGCATTGCAATCTTTCTCCGAAATTTACGAATGGGTATTGGGGACAATGCGTGGAGAAGAAATGAAGAATACAGATTTGTCTGAACGACGAGAGGTATTGTTAGATTTGGATATTGATATGCGCTTAGGTCACATGAATCGTGTGGCAGCAGGAACGTGTGATGCGACATTAACCGCTTCATTTGGACAAATCATTCACGGAATCAATCGGATTGGCGTTAGCTGTCTCAACATTGCCGAGGCTATTCGTGGTAAAGTAAATATGCATGAGCTTCTGGCAGAAGAACAGGTAGAAACGGTTGTGGAATTGGAAAGACCGGCAGCTGTGATGGCATAAAAAACAGATAAAAAAACAAAGATAAAATTGTTCCACTCCCTGTCAAATAGACAGCGAAAAAAATATTCTACATTTAAAAAAGCAGTCTGTGCAATTTGTGCGGACTGCTTTTGGTTGGTAATTTGCAAGCCACTATTGAAGTGAAGAACGAAGCGATAAACGGGAAAACAAAGAAAGTGACTTGCCCGTGGCAGTCGCTTAACTAGTTACGCTGCACAGTTCCCTTTTCCATCAAGATGATTCCTGCACAGTTGCTATTCGTTCTTCATCCTTAGTTTACTTTTTCTTGACATAAAATAACCCCCTTAGAGTTTTCACACTTTTGTTTTCGACGTGTCTGCTCTATGAGGGATTATATCACCTATGATTATTATATTTTTGAGCTTATGACGGATATTTCCATATCCTGTTTCTCTTGGCTATCTGATGTTTTTGATTCTTTCTTTCAGTTCTTCTATATTCATATCTCTATTTTAAAAATAAATGCTGTTACCGTGGAGATATCTTGTATATTTTAACTAGCTATTTTCCTTAAGATACAATCCGATTCTTTCTTGTAAAAGCTGTGTAGTTTCTGCTGCGGTAGCATTTCCATTATAAAAATCCTGCAACACGTCATACTCCATTTCTACAATTGTCTGATTATTCCATTTCAATTGATCCACACTTTGAAGATATGTCATAAATGCTGTAATGCTCTCCTCTGTTGGAATTGATATTGGAAACTCCACGCCGTTATATGTCCAAACATTGCTATCTTGTTCCGTGATATTTTCAGCACTATCTCGAATGTATGTTTCAAGTGCATCTGTCAAAATCGGCATACCAACAAAATCAGTAGAAACATCTAATACTGATTTCAAAAAATCCCAAGCAGCATCGACTTCCGTGCAAGTACTTGTAATTGCAAGCATTGAATTACCATTGCGAATATAGCCACTATTATTTCCTACGATAACCGGATAACCGACGGTTTGATGAGGCTCATCTCCAAACGGCACCGTATATAAAAGATAATCTTCATATCCATAATAATCGGCACACATTAAAAGCCGCTGTCCATTTTGATATTTCATTGTTTCTTCCAAAGTATATGCTTCCAACTCTGAATCCGACATCGTTTCATCATTCGGTTCTTCTGAAATGCGCATTTCTTCAGAAAATTCTAATAAATCCAGAAATGCTGCATCGTCAAAATAACAAATCCCTGCCACTTCGTCCACCATTACAGGAAGAATCTTTTGTATCAATGTCTCTTGACTTTGATATTCCATAATACCAATTCCTTGCGCATCACAATCACGAATCACATCCACAAAGTTCTGTAACGTCCAAGAGTCAATTCCACCAGACAAATTATCATTCATAATCATTGTATCCACTGAAAATGTGGGAGAAAGCCAATACAAATAGCCGTCTACCTCATTAGCGGTAAGATAATTTGACAAAAAAAACATCTCTTGTATAGACTTCATCGGATTCCATTAGGTCATACAAATTTAGGAATAGTCCCTTTTCTGCATAAGCATAAATATCCATGTAAGAAATCTCCATAATATCCGGAATATTACCTGCGGCAATTTCTTCGTCTAATTTTGTTAAACCTTTTTCATAATTACTTTCGTCATCGCCGTCATAATCATCATATTCTGCATAATCTATTACCGTAATGTAATAACTATCCTGCGCATTATTATAATTCGCTATAGCTGTAGACAACTCGCCTTCCAAACAATATATACCGCCATAGTTAGCTCCGTCGCTTCTCCAACATTTTTATTTTCAGAATATTGACTATCATTTGATTTTGCACTGCACCCTACTGTACCAAAAACTAGCACGGCAGATACCAGCACTGCGGCATATCTTCGAAAATTTCTCATTCTCTTTTCTCCTTTTTTTAAGCATTTTCTTTCAAATATAATCCCACTTTTTGTTGTAACAGATCCACAGTATCTGTCACTGACTGCATACCATCTACATACTTTTGAAATTCATCTAGCACCGTATTTTCAATCGTGCTATCCCAAATACTGTTCCTTGTAATACGATTTAAAAAATCTTCAAATGCTTGCAAATCTGCATCGGAAACTTCTCCTGATTCCACAGCAGTTTCTTCTCGCACATACACTTCTAAGTAAGACGTCACCACCGGCAAACCACTATAATAAAAACCACTGCCATCATCATAAGTCACTTCCAGTGTCGATGTAATAAAATCCCATGCCGCATCCACATCTGTACAATTCGCCGGAATTGCAAACATATACTGTGTATCTGTATAATAAGTGCCATTTGTTCCATCACGTGTGGGATAGCCAATCAACGTATAGGATACAGCACTCTCTTGCATTTGAACATAGTCACTGTAATCACCAATGGTCAGCTGTTGTAACAGCTGTTCGCCGTTGCCCCAACGTGCACTTTCTTCTAAAGAAGCTGCCTGTGCTTCAGAATCTGTAAGACCAGAGTAATCGATACTATAATCCGTCAATTCTGAAGCATATTCCATGATGGACAAAAACTGTTCATTGTTAAAATAACAAGTATTTGCGCTACAATCCAATAAATCCCTATCAGCATAAATGAACATATTTGATGGTGATTGTACTACTTGTATTCCACTTTCGTTACACGTTTGACAAATCTCAAAAAATTGTGACAAATCCCAGCTTTCCAAACCACCTGTCAAATCTGCATTTGCTACCAAGGTCTCCACCTGACAAATCGGTGAAAGCCAATAAAGCGCACCATTCCACTCATTCGCTGTCAAATAGCCAGAAAGAAATGCATTCTTGAAATAAATTTCATCATTTCCCATCATCTCATACAAATCCAAGAAATATCCTTGGCTGGCATAAGTATATAAATCGATGTTATATACATTAATGATATCCGGTACATTTTCCGACGCCATATCCATATTTAGTTGTTCTAATCCGAGTGACCAGTCATATTCATCATCAGATATATTATACTCGGAATAATCTGCGATCTCAATATGATATTTTTCTGCCCCTTGGTTATAATCAGACACCATTTTCTCCAAACGAGAATCAGTTACAAATGTAGCAAGAGTCAATGTTTTGGTTTCTACTACTGCATCTGATTCATTCAATTTAACAAGTGTGCTGCCACTATCATTTTGCAATAAGGCATAAAAGGTACCGTTGCTACACCCCATATCATCGATGTAATCTGATAAGACAATATTCGAAGCACAAAAGTCCAATTGCAGCGTAATTGTACCATCAGTCCCAATACGATAAATTCCAGTATCGTTGTAATAACCACAAATATCCTCTGCCGCATTGCTTTGCAAAATCCCTGTAACATAGCCTTTGTCTGAAAAATCCACAATCATTTCTTCCAGCGTCATGGTTTCTCCATTCCACTGCCGCAGCTGCATTGTATCATACATTCACACATAATGCATACACATCGCCACTTGATGCACGCACTAACCCATCCATAGATTGCACATCTTCAAGTTTCTTCCCCTCCGTCCAATTGCCATCCGACGTGAGAAGAAAAGGCGTTACCTGAGACAAATCTTCAGAATTTGCCAATATCACAAGATTGTCCTGTGCATCCTCTGCAATTGCAATAGATGATATTTCTCCTACTTCTTCACATTGTACCGCATTACCATTTTTGTCTACACAATCCACACGTCCTGTTGTGACATCGTCTTTTCCTTGTAACAGCACACTGAATACTGCACTGTCATCATCTCGTATGACAAAATCTTCCACATAAGCATCTGCTTCAACGGTATATGTAAATACCATTTCTAATATGCCATCGCTGTTACACGATGTAAGTGTATAAACATTTGCATCATTCATAATTTCCCCATCGAGAATATAAACAATATCTTCAACAGCATAAATCATAGTATCTGCGCTTCCCGTCCATCCCAGTGTATCCGCCCGAAATGCGACTTGATCCGCTGTAGAAATCTCTTTGGAAGAAGTGTCTTCACTTTCACCGCTACATCCAGTAAATCCGAACACAAACAGTGTTATTAGCATACAAAAAATTTTCTTTCTCCAATTCTTTTGATATTTCATATAAATCACCCTTTCCAATTTCTGACTTTTTCCTCTCTCATAAAACACATAAGCTACTGAAAATATCTCAAAAATTAAAAAAATTTTCTTCTTTTTTCGCAATAATGTGCCTATGACCTTCCACCTCGCTTGAATTTGCTTTCGCATTGAAATTACTCCCCAGATAACTGCCACAAACAGTATCATTATCCCCAAAAATGTAAACAACATCAGCATTGCAATACGATGCAATAAGATTCGTGCTGTATTTTCTGAAGTGGAATAAGGGATATCATTTGTTCGAACAATATAATTTTCGTGATAAAAAAGATAGTCCCAAATATTTGAAAAAGAAAAACGATTGATATTTTGAATCAAAAGATACTGCTGATTGCTATTATCACTTTGTTCAACAGTATTTTCATCTGCTAAACCGTCACTTACACTCCAATCAGAAGAAGTTTCTTCTAGTACTTTTTCCATAAGGGAATAGGCATAACCTTCCAAAAGTTCTGGCAAAACCACTTCGTAAGTAGTGATTGCCGGTTCGGTTTCTCCAATAAAATTATAAGAGGACAAATAGTCCCTATAAAGCATATAAATACCCGGTTGACTGTCTTCGATCACTTGTTTTGTTGCAAAATCATCGGGCAATCGTATCACTCCTGCCACTTCGCAAATACGATTATCAAATGTAACTGTCATCCCCGCTGCATTTACAGAACCAAATAAATTCCATGCAGCAGCTTCATCCAAAACCACACGCCCCGAAGACGTGTCCGCTTCAGATAAATCATTTCCCGATAAAATCGTATAGGCATGCATGGGAAAATAATTTTCACTGACCAAATGCAACGTCAAACTGCTACTGACAGATTTCGTCCCAATTGCGGATACCGATCCAACTTCACAGGAATACGCCCCATACCAAGCAATATTTTCACCTTCCTCTGCAGCATCGTTTTTATAGTTACTAGTAATTGCATCTTCTATTGCTGCAATATCATCTATGTGAAGATTCAGATTGAAAGAAAAATAAACACTGATTTGCACAGCGTTTTCATCCCATCGTTCCGCAATTCGCTGGTCTGACTGGATCGTCCTTGCATATTTTACACTAAAAATACCAATAAGCATGAGGATAATTCCAATAAGTCCAAAAATCCATATCCTTCTTTTCATGGCATTACTCCGCTGTTTCTTTCATGCGTACCATATCTCCATTCGCCAAAGCTTCCGTACAAAGGCAAATTACATAAGTATCTGTAGAAATATCTCCGTTAATTGCTGCATTTGTACCATCATCCGCAACGACTTCTACTGCAACTTTTTTTGCATAGCAGCGATTTCCCAAAGGAGTACTCTTGGTTTGAACGATCCACAAAAATGTTCCATCGCTGTCTTCATTTACCGCATTGGACGGAATGGTATATTCGTATTTTTGACTGCTCTCATTCATTTTTAATGCCAGTGTTTGTCCATCGGTTACGTCCCCTGTTACGGTAAAAGTTAACTTTTTTTCATTTAAATTTCCGGAATCTGTATTTGTGGTATTGCGAATGCTTTTCAAAATCGCCGTAGCATCTGCGTTAATCACTTCCGCTTCGCTACCCACTTTCAACTGATTTGCCTTTTGTGCAGATGTATTGAAACTCACTGAATAGGTACTGTTTGCCTGTACAAAATCAATTAGTACGTCTGTTGTTGCAACACTATCCCCAACGGATGCATAAATCATTGAAACAGTTCCTGCTGTTTCCGCATAAACGGAAAATGTACCGTCTTCATTATACGTAACATCGGCTTCTGCAATTTCCAAAAGCAACAGTGTCATCACTGCATCTTCTCGCTGCATTTGTTCTGTCACATCACCCAAGGCATCATTTACAGCCACATCCGCTACTTCTTTTGCTTCCTCTGCGGACTCTAATGCATCTTTCGCCGCTGAAACATCACTTTCCAATGCTTGAATCTCAGTCAATTCTTCTTTTGCTGCATCATATGCTGCTACATATTCTTCATATGTATCCCAAGCCTGATCAGACGTCGCTTTATATTCCTTCGCTTGCAACACCCCTTCTTCGCTCGTATCAACAAGTGCCGTTTGATAAGCTTGAAATGCCGTCAAATAATCTGCATATGCATCATCAACTGCTTTTAATGCTTCATCAATCAATTCCTGTTGCGTTTCGCTATCGACAGTGACTTTACTTTGTGCCTTTGTCAAAGCTTCTTGCGCATCCGCAAGCGTTTCTTCTGCCGCTTTTTGTGCTGTCAATGATTCTGCAATTCCCACTTGATATTGTTCCGGTAAATTTTTGTAATCATCTACTGTCACTAACGTCATCTGACTTTCCAAAGTGTTACGCTCTGTCGTAATTGCCGCACACCGAGCAGATACAGGACTTTCATCGCTCAATTGATATGATGCGTAAATTCCTGATAAAATTTCTGTCTGATCTGTTTCTAAAGCTAGTACTGCGGTGTCATAATCTACATCATCACTCATGTACAATCAAACTGCGGTATAAAAGGCGTCATCATAACTGCTATCCGTTTCACTATTGGCATTCGCCGTACTTTCTGGCATAATCGTACACAATAAATCGCCTTCTTTTACTTCATCACCATTTTCTATAGATATAGACGAAATCGTTCCTGCAACAGCAGAAGAAACTGAAATCACTGTACTCGCTGTAACAGTACCTGACCCACTGATTTTTTCCGTAATTGTTCCGGCTGTTACATACTGTGCCGTAATTTCCGGAAGCGATGCATTCATAATTGTATTAGAGAAAAATGTCAATATCACAATAATCATAAAAAAGATAATTGCAATATTCCGAATTCTTTTTTTCTTTTTTGATTCGATCTTATTCATTCTTTCACTCCAGCATATGCCATTCCTTGCACCAAATCTTCTTCACCGTATAAAAACAGCAGCAGTGATGGTATCATGTATATTACAGCCGCCGCAAAAGCCACGCCCAAATCACTGCTATTGATTTGAGATAAAAACACAGATAACGGTTGCTTTTGGCTATCATCTAGCATTAACAGAGGCTGTTCCACCATATTCCAGCAGTCGATAAATACTAAAAGCAACACAGATACCACCACATTTCGACACAACGGCACAGCAATATAGCGAAAAATTTGAAATTCTCCTGCACCGTCTAATTTCGCTGCCTCAAAATACGTCTTAGGAATCCATTTCATAATTTTTGTAAACAAATAAACCGGAAATGTGGAAAAAATCCCAGGCAAAATAATTGACCATCGTGTTCCGTCAATACCAATCGCTTCGCTGACAATATAATTTGGTACAAGCGTCACTTGATAAGGCATAAGCATAAGTATCACATATACCAGAAAAATAATCTGTTTCAATCGTCCGCTGTATCGTGAAAAGCCATAAGCAGCAACGTCAATGCAACAGAATTCCATAATTTCAACAAATATTCTGAATTTGTAATTAATACACTGATATATTGCTGAGCGGTTATACGATCGGGAATAAACTTTATCGTCACAGAATCCGCTGTATAAACTGTATCGCTAGATAAGTCCAGCATTACTCCATAATTGTAAAAAATTTCTGTTTCTGTCATAAACGAATCGCATACCGTCAATATCAATGGCATAAGAAATAGAATCGCCACCGTACCGATGAACATGAACCAAAAAAGATCCAAAAATTTTCGTCGAAAAAAACGACGGTGTCGTAGCAAATGTGCGCTATTCTTTTTGACATTGCTCATTTTTTTCTGTTTCAACTAAAAATCCCCTTAATATTTAATCTTCTAAATCCTTTCCCAGTTTCCTTTCAATGCCGAATAAAATACTTACCACAGCGAGCAATACTGCCGCCATCAAAATTGCAGCAGTAGATAATTTTTGATAGTTGGCATTTTGAAAGGTATTATTCATAAAATGCTGTAGCATATAGAGTGCTTCGCAAGGGTAATCACCAGTTAACAAATAAATCTCCCGAAACACCTTAAATGAACAGATAATGTCATACAGCAACACAAAAAATAGCGTAGGGAATAAATAACGCAGTTTCAAGTGCCAAAACTACCACCAAGCTGATGCGCCCTCCTGCTTTGCAACCTCTAAATAATCTGTTGGAATTCCTGCCAGACCAGCCATAAATAGAACCATATTATACCCCATTGTTTTCCAAACAAATATCAATACAACGACAGCCATTCCATATCCAGAATTGAGCCACCGAATCGAATCGAGTCCCAAATGCTCAAATATTGCATTCACATAGCCATTATCGTGAAACAATGCTCGCCAAACAACCACGACCGAAGCAGCTGGAACCATCATTGGTGTCAAAAAAAAGAGCGAATCACACTTTTCCCAAAAATTGCCCGTTCTAGGATCAGTGCAACCAAAAGAGCAAATATTAATGACAAAGGAATTGCCGTCACTGAAAAAATTATGGTATTTTTTACCGCCAAGCGAAATGCTTCATTTTGCACCAGATCAATAAAGTTTTGTAACCCAACAAATTGCTTTGCTATGACATTATCAATCAGGCTATAATAAAACACCACAAAAAACGGTAAAATAAAAAAGATCAAAACGCCCAAAAAAACCGGCAAAATCCACTGCCAGCCGTTAATTTTTCGCAGCACGCTATCGGAATATTTTTCATTACGAAAGCGAAGCGATTTTCTGCTCATGCAATTTTCCTCCCATCTTTTACATTCCTGGGTAGACATTTATTATCATTTTTTATGTATATTTTATCTTTATGATTTATTATAGCATGAGCTATTCACTTTTGTCAAGCCGTTTTACATAAATAACAAAAATTCGAAATAAATCAAAAAAAAAAAAAAAAAAAAAAAAAAAAAAAAAAAAAAAATTTAAAAAAAAAAAAAAAAAAAAAAAAAAAAAAAAAAAAAAAAAAAATCTACATTTTTAATTAAAAATCAAAAGCATAGCATGATATGCAAAAGCTTCGACATGGAAAACCTGCCGAAGCTTTTCATACAAAAATATATAAAATGCAATCTATCAATCACCAAAGGAAATTCCCAAGTTACGTGCCGTCATTACCAATTGATCATCTGGTGTCACAAACTTCGTTTTACCGGCAATTTCCTCCAACGGATTTGCAGTAATCTCACCGCCAACCTTCGCTACACTCATACCATATTTTTCTTCTCGGATCAATTTTGCCGCATAAACACCAAATTGAGTTGCCAAAATGCGATCGTATGCACTTGGACTTCCACCTCGCAGCATATGTCCCGGCACACAAACACGTGCCTCTAATCCGGTATTAGTTTCAATTTGTGATGCAATCCGATTGGTCGCCGTCTTTATGCCCGCTTCTTCCCATAATCTGATTCGCTCCTTCTTTTTTAACTTTGCCTCCTCTTTATCAAAACAACCTTCTGCCACTGCAACAATAGAAAAATTCTTTCCGTTCTGACTTCGCTTCAAAACGGATTCACAGACCTTATCAATATCATAAGGAATTTCTGGAATCAAGATAATATCCGCTCCGCCTGCAATTCCGGCATTTAATGTCAACCAGCCTACTTTATTCCCCATGATTTCGCAAAGCAAAATCCGAGAATGACTGTTTGCAGTTGTATGCAAACGATCCAATGTATCTGTAGCAATATCCACCGCCGTATGAAATCCAAACGTAACATCCGTTCCAAAAATATCATTATCGATTGTCTTCGGCAAGCCAATGACATTCAGTCCTTCGTCTGCCAGTAATTTCGTGGTCTTATGCGTACCGTTTCCACCTAAAGTTAAAAGGCAATCCAACTTCTGATCATAATATGTCATTTTCATATTCTTGACCTTGTCCACGTTATCGTCACCGATTACTTTCATCATTTTAAACGGCTGGCGCTTGGTACCCAAAATCGTGCCACCTACTGTCAAAATACCGGAAAAATCATCTGGTTTCATTTCCTTGCAGATATTATGAATCAGTCCATAATAACCATCAGAAATTCCGACTATTTCCACATTATCCGTTCCTAGCATTTCATAACAAGCTTTTGCAACGCCACGAATTGTAGCGTTTAATCCGGGACAATCCCCACCGCTGGTTAAAATTCCAATTCTTCGCTTCATGTGTTCGTCCTCCTATCAATTCAATTTGGGTAATTTTGTGCCCTTTCAAACTTCGATTCGTTTCTCATTATAACAGTTCTCCAAAATCATGTCAAGTTAAATTCCAGTTAAAGCAAATAAAAACAAATATAAAAATAACAATATTTTATACCTCCAATTACTTTCTTCCATCTACCTGCCAATTTTTCGCCGTAAAAAAGTCAAACAATCTTCCGAACTTCCTTTTGTAAAGCCATTTCGATCCACAAGCATTGTGAAATTCATATCTACAAAATATAACACGATCCACCGAGAGTCACTTTGTACCCATGTCAAGTTTTCATAATCCAGTTCAAACTTTTCTAGTGACGATGTAGTCAACATTTGCATATGATCTGGAAAAAACGTATATTGGTTCACAGCATTTAAATCCATTTGATCTTTCATTCGCTCTACAGAATTTTTTACTTGTTGTTTCGGCACTTGCCAAAGCCAGATACCTATGAGCAGCATCAATCCAAATAATATATCCGTCCAACGAATAGATACTTCTTCTGCTCGTCCAATCAAGGACATCACCAAAGCAAACAAAAGTCTTGCCAAAAACGGAGCGGAAAAGCAAATGCTACACATTCGATAAATCAGAAACTGTCGACGACGTTTAATACGTAAAATTGCAGTAAGACCTGCTTTCGTAATATGTGTGGTATTTTCATAAATATTCTGCATTCCGTATTCTGCTTACCTCCGTTCCCACTTAGCGCAAAGTTCATTGAGTTGATCCGCCATTTTTGCCAACTCTTTATTAGAGAGTCCACGGCTGTCCTGAATCATGGCTGTCATTCGCTCTAACGTTTGCGTCAAACGATTATAGATCATACTATTTCGTTTTGGTTTCGCTTGACTCAGTTGAGGTTCTGCATCATAGGTAATTCTTCCCGTGGAAACATCGAACTCTGCACCACTGTAAGGGGCATATGCATCAAGTCCCAAATCATACCAAAGCTTGTCTCGAAAAATATCTACGGTCTGTGCTGCCCCATGTACTATAAATACCTTTTGAACACCTTTTATTTGCTGCACCCAATGGAACAAGCCCTTTTGGTCAGCATGACCACTCATACCAGGAAGCTCTACAATTTGTGCATTGACCTGTACCTCTTCGCCAAACAAAGTAACCCGTTTTGTACCACTAATAAGTTTACGACCTAGCGAGCCCTCCGCCTGATAACCTACAAAAAGAATTATATTTTCTGACTTCCAAAGATTATGCTTTAAGTGATGCTTAATTCGTCCAGCATCACACATACCACTGGCAGAAAGAATCACTTTCGGACGATTGTCATTGTTAATTGCCTTAGATTCGTCGCTTGTGACAGCGTGTATTAATCCAGAAACACCAATGGGATTTTCTCCTTGATGCACATAAGAAAGTGCCTCTTCGTCGAAACAACTCTCTTTGTTTTTCATAAAGATTTCCGTTGCCTCAATAGCAAGAGAACTATCCATATAAACGGGAAAGTTCTCATACTCCGGCAATAGATGCTGATCCTTTATTTGCTTGAAATAATACAACATTTCCTGTATTCGTCCCACTGCAAAGGCAGGAATTATCACACTCCCTCCACGAGAAAAAGTATTGCGCAAAACTTGTACTAATCCCGCAATATAGCCCTTTGGCTTTTCATGTAATCGATTACCATACGTGGATTCCATAATCACATAATCCGCCACATTTGGCACTTGTGGATCTCGAATAAGCGGTTGATTCAAATTACCAATGTCTCCAGAAAAAACAAGCTTTTTGGAAATATCGTTTTCTGTTAACCACAGTGCAATACTAGATGAGCCAAGCAAATGACCTGCATCGTAGAAACAAACCTCTACGCCCTAAAACAGAGAAAACCATTCGCCATAGGCGTGCGGACGAAACAACTTCAACGTGCCTACAGCCTCTTCCATGGTATATAATGGTTCGTATGCTGGTTCTCCACGTCGTTGTGCTTTTCGACTGCGCCACTCCGCTTCAAATTCTTGAATGTGTGCACTATCCTGCAGCATGATTTCGCAGAGATTTGCCGTTGCTGCAGTAGCATGAATTTCACCAGAAAACCCGCCAGCATAAAGCAACGGTAAAAGTCCGGAATGGTCGATATGTGCGTGCGTCAAAAGTACATAATCAATTTTTGACGGAGCACAGGGGATTTTCACGTTCTCATAAGTATCTTTTCCTTGCTCCATGCCAAAATCAATCAATATCTGCCTTCCACAAGTCTCCAAATAAGTGCAGCTGTCTGTCACCTCATGGGTTGCACCAATAAATGTCATTTTCATAGAGCCACCTCAATTCCACTCGTTTTTACGTTACGATATACCAAGACTATCTACAAGCTGTACTAAAAAGCGCATCAACAACAATGCATCGCTTGCATCTACGCCATTGTCCAAATTGCAATCTGCATTCAAAATAGCTTCCGCATTCAATTCCACCATGCTAGCATTCGCCTTGTTAAGAAGAATCAAATCCGCTAAAGTAATTGAACCATCTAAGTTGACGTCACCATACATACTGGCATTTTGTACAGTACTCGATTCTGTTGTATTCGTTTCTGTATCAGAAGAATCTGTTGCAATTGTCGTCGTAGTTGTAGTTTCTGTCATAGTTTCTGTGGACTCTGTCGTCGACTCTGTAGTTACCTCAGAAGATGTTTCTGTTGTATCTTCCGTTGAGATAACAGACTCCATTGTCGTCGTCTCAGAAGTCGTGGTAGATGTCGTCGTTGTTGTTTCTTCTACTGTTGTCGTTGTATCCGTATCATCTTCTACCGCAGGTGTACTGCCATTCGGTTCAATGCCGCCTACAAGCACGCCATCTGAATACACACAAATATAATCCGTTCGTGTTTCGGAACCATCCTGATAGGTGTCCGTACACTTTGTAATATCCTGATAACTCCAGTCGTTACTTGGATCCCAATTGTCACCATAATATAGTCCTACTGTAAACTGATACTTTTTATTGGAATTGGCAATTTTATAACCATCAAAAGAAATTTCTATATAATAAATATTGGGATCATACGAAGCATCATATTGATACGGACCGGAAATCACGCCATCTGCCGGCGATGCCTCTACAGCCGCCTGGTCATACAACTCATTGCCTGTAACAAGACTGATGTTACTTGTATCCAACATTTCTTCTACGCTAAAATAATAGCGAATGGATAAGTCTGTTTTGCCATCAAGGGAGTTGGTATAAACTAGCATTGCAATTTTGGTAACGCCCGCACCACTTGTTTGCACATCATCTACCGCATAAGCCGATACCCAATAATCGTTGCCGCTGGAATCATTATCCTCCTCTGCCGGTGGAAAATCTTCCGTAATTTCCATGGTATCATCGCCATAGAACGTGTAAAGACCTGCACAAGCCCCTACAAAAGCAGCATTATAGTCGATGGTGACTTCATTATAAATATAGTCATTGGTGCTATCGTTATGGTTATCCTCTCCATCAGGTCCGCCAACCAATGCGCCATACAGCACATGACGCTGTTCCCCGGTATCTTCCGCCGAGGACAATCCCGAAGCCGCACGGTGATGCGGATATTTCACGGAATTTTCGTTATAACCAACCACATAGCAACGATCCAGCGGATTGTCACCTAAGAGATATTCCATCTGTCCTTTTGCCCAATCGCTGTATTCAGAGGGCTGTCCGTCATTCTTATACTTGTCATAAATCAGCGTAACAAACTGCATTGCTGTATTATATCGTGCACTACCCCAAGTGTTTAGGAACGCATAACCTCCTGGCGTGGTGTAGTTGTTCATCCAAACACCGATTGCTTTTTCAATTTGTAACCAGAAATCGGCGTCCTCATATTCTGTCTTTCCCTGTGCGTCTCGGTACATATTCTGCAAATCCAATTCCGGATATTCTAGGTCGATTTCACCTAAAAGCGTAATCGCACCGCTCCAGACATCATTCCAGCAGTATGCCCAACCACTCGGTGCATAATAATCCACATAGGGCATCGCCAGTTCTAGGTAAGTGATATCCTCTGTTGCCTTATATAACCAAGCTGCCGCCCAGACGTAGTCATCTTCCCACTTTTGCGAATAATAGTACGTTTTCGGTCCATCCGCATTGTCAGAAAGTTCCTTTTCGTTGGATTCCGCAAAATCAAACAAAGCTATTGCATAATCCAACGATTGTGCAGCATATTCCGGATCGGTATCCTTGAAATTCAAATAATTCACTATCAGCGAAGCCGCCGCCGAAACGACATAATCGGTCTGTGGCTTTTCTGCTGTCAAGAAATACGCTGGTCTTTCCATTTCGTCAAGTTCCGGCGAATTCCAATAAGCGTGGTCAATATCGCCATCGCCGACCTGATAGCAATGCGCAATTACCGTGCCATCTTCATCACGGAACGTACACTTCATGAGATAGTCATTAAAATAGCGTAAAATGGTTTCAATGTGATCATCCTGTCCTGTGGTAACATAGGCATCACGGAATTCATAGTAGCCCCAACCTAGCGTTGCTGCAGAATAGTTTTCCGGCATACCAAATTTTACATGATCTCCGGCATCGTGAAAGCCGCCGGACACGTCAATATAGCTGTCTCTGTCTGGATCGAGAATGTCTGCATATTCCGTCAAGAATTCTTCACTCAAGTTCGTGGCGGTAGAATTCATCTCCACCTGAGAATCATAAGTATGACAATCGCCACGCCAACTCAAGCGTGTGTTTTCAGACACCTCCGTACCACACATATTGGCATCATAAAAATACATGGAATATTGCAAGGCTTTTGCAAAATTATCCGTATCGTTTTCGGCAACCTCCGCAGAAGCTGTCCATGCGCTAGTTGTCAAGCTGCTGGCAAGTACAGCCGTGCCTAAAGCGAGTGCCGTAAGGCGTCGGAACAAATGGAAATGGTGTTTCATAGACAATATCCTCCTTTGAAAATGGACATACGATAAGTATATATTTTTATTATACAGGATTCCACGAAAAATGTCAATTGATTTTGGCACATTTGAAGAAATAATCAAAAAAATTTATGATGATTCTCGTATAATAAAAAACGCCGTTGTATCTTTTAACTGGTACAACAGCGTTTTTTCATTATATCATATTTTAGGCGAAAAAGTGTCACTTTATTTGATTATAATTTCCCCAGAATTTCTTTCCGTTTTTCAGCGTATTCATCTGGCGTAATCAAACCGTTTTCTAGCATTTTCTTGAGGGAATTTAGCTTTTCCATGGTATCGTTTCCGGTTGGCTGTGCGGGTGTAGCTGTTGGCGCAGGCGCAGGATTGTGGAAGGTCTTTTTCTTGACCTCTTCGATTTTTTCCATGGCAACTCGGGCAAATTCGTCGGCGTTTTGGACGTAGTGGAATTTGATAAGACTACGGTTGGAGCTAATGAGAAGTGTCTTGCCGCCACGGAGTTTATCCATTAGTCCGTGGGAAATCATGACGTTGTCCAAGTGGTCGAGAGGAAGTTGTAGGCTCTTTTTGCCGAATAGGGCTTTTAGCTGTCCTTTGATTTGCCCTTCTTCGAGAGTCAGGGAGCAACGTGAGGAGATGAACTTGCCAATCAGAGCAATCATTTTGGGAGATAGTAAAACCAGAAAAACGCCTATTTCTACAAGAGTAGAAAGCCAAAACAGAAACCAGTCAGTATCTCGTTTTTCTACTTCTATTACATCCCCAGCATCATAGTGAACGACATATCCAAAACGACTTTCATATTCGTGGTCTTCTGTACATATATCAGTCAAAGTTTCAGCGTAAGTGGCAAAAAAATGTCCGGATCGATTGTACTCTGTAACGTAATAAGAAAACTCGACCTCACCATCACAAATTACATTCGCAAAGATAAGTCCTATTACAGCGATTATCACAAAGAGAATTAATCCGATTCTCGTTCCCTTTTTGTGTTGTGCAGCTTCTAATTTCGCCCGACAAATTACATTTTCACTCATCATTATTTTCCTTTCAATAATTCAACCAAGTAATTAATCAAAAATTTGCCAAACCAATTTTTGCAGTATTCTGAATACCTACTGGGTTGTTAATCGTAATTCCCGGAAGTGAGAACTTCCTTTTCGAGAGCATTTCTACACCCGTAAGCGTAATGCTCCAGTACAAATTACTGCGAAAATCGGCGGATGGATTGTTTTTTTGAATGTAATCATGCTTTTCTAACTCATTCATGCAATATTCAAATTGCTCGCCGGTTATCCCAAGAATAGCTGCGTTGGTGTATTCCATCCTGTTACAGACAGACAGAATTTTTTTGAAAACAGCTTCAACATTTGTGCTTTTCGCGTTTCCTCTTGTTGCAGGTGTTGGAATGTCTGGTATCACAAGTTTATCCTCTCTGCATGAAATACCGAGAATATAGCCTTTACAGATGTAATCTATTACTTTTCCCGTTGTAACACACCACTTTTTTGCTGCTTCATCGATTGTCATGTTCCTCATCTCGCTTTTTCGCCAATCCTGTACAATCTGCACAAAATCGGCTGAATACAAAATCATTTTACACAACTAATGTGAAAAAAAAGATGAAAGTTTGATGAAAATTAAGTGATAATATCGAATCATACATCAAAACGTCACACAGTATCAAAGTGAGAAGAATTTTCAAAGAACTCTTCACTTTCGTTTCATCCATCTCGCCTTTCGAAAACATCTGCAAAATACTTGGGGATTTCACACAAAAAAATCAGAAAAAATAGCTTAAATTTTAATGTTATTTACACATTGCCATGCTATAATGAAGGTACAATAAAAAATAATCGCACCAAAAGGAGTGTACGAGGCATGAAACAGGAAGACAAAAATTTTTATGGTGTATATGCAGAGCCACTGCAAACGGTACTGCAAAATATGTTGGACGAACTGATACAGGAACTCGGGCGGATTCCTCAAGAGGAAGACGGTGCAACACCTGCGGAGCATCTGAACAGTCGCATCAAAAGTGCAGAAAGTATGCGTGGAAAACTAAAAAAGAAAGGGCTGCCCGAAATGCCGGAGACAGCACTAACGAAACTTTCTGACACCATCGGCATACGAGTCGTCACGCACTTTGTGGGCGATGTTTATGCCGTTTTAGAAGAGATGAAGCAGGCAAAATGTTGGAAAATTGTGAAAAACAAAGATTATATCGCTATGCCGAAACCAAATGGTTATCGCAGTCTCCATGTAATCGTACGCTTACCGTTCGACAACGCTGAAATTCCTTTTATTCGTGGAGAAATTCAATTACGCACCATTGCAATGGATTGCTGGGCAAGTTTAGAGCACCAAATGCGCTATAAGAAGAATATTCAAGATACGGCATTGATTGAGTCAGAATTACTACGCTGTGCAGAAGAAATGGCATCGACTGATTTAACTTTACAGACCATTCGGGAAATGATTCGGAAATAACAGGAGGAATTTCTATAAACATGAAAATATTGTATGCGGAAGACGAAAAAAGCCTTTCTATGGCAATTACAGAAATTTTAAAGATAGAAGGATTTACAGTTGATCCAGTCTATGACGGGGCAGAAGCACTGAAACATTTGCAATCGCAAGAGTACGATGCCGCTGTTCTTGACATTATGATGCCAAAACAAGACGGTGTTTCAGTCTTACAACAAATACGAGATGCCGGCAATTTTACGCCGGTAATGCTCCTAACTGCAAAAACACAGGTAGAAGACCGCATCAATGGACTATCTTGCGGTGCAGATGATTATTTGGGAAAACCATTTGCTGCTGCTGAATTGGTTGCAAGACTCCAAGCCATGATTCGCCGCTCGACACGCTATCGAGTTCAAACGCAAAGCGTGGGAAATATTACGCTGGACTGCGATTCGCTTGAATTAAAATCTGACGTCGGTAGCTTACGCCTTTCCAGCAAGGAATGCCAACTATTATCTCTATTTTTAAAAAATCGAACAGCACCTCTTTCCACAGCACAAATTCAAGAGAAGCTCTGGGACGACAACAAAGATAACGGCGTCATACTGCTCTATATTTCCTACCTGCAAAACAAGCTGCGACAGATTCGGTCATCGGTAAACATCGAACAAAACGGTGATACATATCGTGTCGTTTCCGTCTGAGTATTTAAGGAGGCTTCGATGAAACGTTTACAACGCAAACTCATTTGGATCGTATTTTTTTCCACCTCATGCGTATTTAGTACGATTATATTTATCACCTTCGTCGCCTTCAGTTTTTACAACACTTCACAAGCAGACAATATGACGCAGGTCATTAGTCTGAACAACGGTCTGGTTCCCAATATCCAAGAGTATAAAAACAACAACTACTCCGAGATGCTCCCCTATTTGAGCATCAACGAAGAGTCGGAATATGAAACACGCTATTTCGTGGTCTACTTTAACGAAGACGATGAAGCAGAAAATATCAATATGGAACACATCGCCTCCGTCAGCTGGGACGATGCCCTAGAAATGGGTGAAACAGCTCTAGGAAACGAAAAAACGACCGGTTATTTGGATCAGTATCGTTATCGAATTACAGAAGGAGACAACAATACCTTTACCGTGTTTTTGGATTGCAGTAAAGACTTTTCCGCTCGACAAGTAATTATGCGAATTGTAGGTGTAACTGCAATTGCGATTGTTATACTGGTTACTTTGGTTTTTGGCTTCATCTCCAAACGAGTAGTAAAACCTTTTGCGGAAAACTCTGCATAACAAAAACAATTTATTACAGATGCAAGTCATGAATTAAAAACACCGCTCGCCATCATTTCTGCAAACGCTGAAGTACTCCAATACAAAAACGGCAGTAATGACTGGACGCAAAACATCATCACGCAAACCAAACGCATGAGTAAGCTTATCAGCGACCTTTTGAGCCTTTCCAAAATGGATGAAATCGGTGAAAATGTAGTAATGGATCAAGTGAATCTCAGTGCGTTGACAACAGAAACTGTCAATAGCTTTCAAGAGGTTGTCGGACAAAAGAACGTTACACTAGAAGTGGACATCGACGACAATATTTCTTTAAAAGGCAATGCAGAACAGCTCAAACAGATGATTTCCATTCTAACAGAAAATGCTTCGAAATATGTTACAGAAAACGGTTATATTCGTATTTCTCTAAAGACTGATCGGAAGCACATTATTTTCAGAATTCAAAATACAGCAGATTTAGAAGAAAATTTAGACTGCAAACGATTATTCGATCGATTTTATCGTTCAGACAGCTCTCGCAATTCTGAGACTGGTGGTCATGGAATCGGGTTGTCCATCGCAAAAAAAATCGCCACAAACTATGGTGGCGACTTATCTGCACAAAAATCGGACGATGGAATTTACTTTATCGCTGAAATTTCAAAAGGATAAGATAACCTTTTGCAGAAAGCCCTCGACTTGTGCAACTTTTACAATTCAATGCTCTATTGTTTGAAGATTTTTTCTTGTTTTTCAAAAAAATACTTGACGGCAGAGGAAAAATCGTGTATAATAATAAACGAGAGCAGTTTCTGTTCCTCAGTACTGTGCCTAAAGTATCTGTGACTTTCTCAAATTGTACGGAAGGAGTAAAGAGTACAATTCAAAAGTGCTCGAGGTAATGAATTATGAAAAACATTTTATTTGCTACGTCAGAATGTGTCCCCTTTGTTAAAACAGGCGGACTAGCTGATGTAGTGGGGGCTTTGCCCAAAAACTTGAATCCAAATGAATATGATGTACGTGTCATCATTCCCGATTACACCTGCATTCCTTATGAGTATCGGAATCAATTCCGCTATGTCACCCACTTCTATATGGACTATGGTCGCCACGTAGAAAATGTTCACGTAGGTATTATGGAGTATGAATATGAAGGTGTTCATTTCTACTTCATAGACAACGAACACTATTTTAAATGTGATCGTCCTTACAGCGACTCCATTCGTTGGGATATTGAACGGTACATCTTTTTCTGCAAAGCCGTTTTGGCAGCAATGCCCATTATCGGTTTTCACCCAGACATTATTCACTGCCACGATTGGCAGACTGGCATGATTCCAGTATTTCTGCACAGCACCTTTGCAACCCATAGTTTCTATTGGGGTACAAAAAGCATCATGACCATTCACAATCTGAAATTCCAAGGAGTTTGGGATATGCGTCATTTTGTCTACAACACCAATCTGCCAGACTATATGTTCACACCAGATAAACTGGAGTTCAAAAAAGATGCTAATATGCTTAAAGGTGGTCTAGTTTATGCAGACTATATCACCACTGTCAGTGAAACCTATGCCGAGGAGATCAAAACGCCATACTATGGCGAACAGCTAGACGGTTTGCTTTGTGCACGATCACGTTCTTTACGTGGTATTTTAAACGGCATTGACTATGATGTGTACAATCCACAAACAGACCCCAAAATTACGGTGCATTACTCCATTGCAGATGCAATTCCACAAAAAAAAGAGGCAAAGAAAGCATTGCAGCAAGAACTGGGATTATCTGTGGACGAAAACAAATTCATGATTGCAATCATCTCTCGCTTAACTGACCAAAAAGGTTTGGATTTGGTAGACTGGATTGCAGACCGTATTGCTGATGAATTTACACAATTTGTCATCATTGGCACTGGAGACGAACGTTATGAAAATATGTTCCGCTACTATCAAGGAAAGCACCCTGACCGTGTATCGGCTAACATTTTCTACTCCGATCCATTGGCACACAAGCTATACGCTGCCGCCGATGCAATGCTAGTACCTTCTCGGTTTGAACCATGTGGTCTGACACAACTAATCTCTCTACGCTATGGCACCGTACCGATCGTACGAGAAACTGGTGGCTTAAAAGACACCGTTTTTCCCTATAATGAATTTGAAAAAACTGGGACTGGCTTCACATTTTCTCACTACAATGCAGATGATTTACTGTATACCATCAACTATGCAAAATCAATTTATTTCGACCATCGTAACGATTGGAACGATATTGTACATCGTGGCATGGAACAAGATTTCTCTTGGGGCAGGTCTGCACTCCAATATCAGGGAATGTACGACTGGATTTTACGTGGAATGCACGATTAATTTAAAGCAATACTACACGGGAGTGCTAAAAAATAATTTTTGATAAAAATGCAACCTGACAATAGACGAATCTAAACGTCATCAGGTTGCTTTTTTCAATTGATAATTTTTCTGTAGGCTACTGCTGCTTCACAAGTTTCAATGCCTGTGCCAATTGATCGGGACATGATGTTGGACGATTGCCACAACGAATATGCTCTAACCTCGTAATTACATCATCAATCGCCATACCTTTTACCAGTGCGCCAATTCCTTGGGTATTGCCACTACAGCCTCCAATAAAGCGAATATCATTTATGATACCGTCCGCAGCATCAATCACAATTTGCCTAGAACAGACACCTTTGGGTATATATGTATATTGCATTGCATTTCCTCCTTTTGCAATGAAAATTACCGCCAAGGCGGTATAGATTATTATAGCATATACAGATGAAAATTTCAAGTGAGCGAAATCGAAAATCACGGAAATCAATAATTACAATTCGGTTACGAATTTCACAATATATGTGCTGAAAATTCATTACATTCCTGCAATTTCACAGCTAATTTGACTTTTGTCAATTATTGAAATCAGCATGAATTTGTCAGGAAAAAGAAATATTACAAATCGTTTACTAAAATTGATTTCCGTGAAAGCAACGAATCACCTCTTGCAATTATCTCCTATTTGTGCTATAATAAAATGTGATATCGCACCAAAAAGAGAAAATAGCTTTGTATGATGTCACCATTGAATATCTTGTCCAATACGGACAGCTTCAAATATTAAACAAAGGTGGTTATCCCATGGATTTTCAAATTGCATTACTTCGAGGCGATGGTATTGGTCCTGAAATTGTAGACAGTGCCGTCTTGGTTCTCCAGAAAATCGGCAAAATTTACGGACATACGTTCCATTGTACACCCTACTTAATTGGTGGCTGTGCAATTGATGCAACTGGCGTTCCACTACCACAAGAAACAATAGACGGCTGTTTGGCAAGCGACAGCGTACTGCTTGGTGCTGTAGGCGGTGCAGTCGGGCACAACAAATGGGACGAAATGCCGCCCCACCTCCGCCCAGAAAAGGCTCTACTCGGCATTCGAGAAGCACTAGGACTCTTTACAAACTTGCGCCCTGCGAAATTATACCCTGCACTCAAACACGACTGCCCACTGCGAACAGACATTGTGAAAAAAGGCTTTGACATTATCATGGTTCGTGAATTGACCGGCGGTATTTACTTTGGCGAACGTGGGAAACGGAACGGCAAATATGGCGCAGAAGCGTATGACACCGAGTGCTATAGTAAAATGGAAGTAGAGCGAATCGCACGTGTAGCTTTTGAAATAGCACGAAAACGTAGCAAAAACGTCATTAGCATTGATAAGGCAAATGTTCTTGAAAGCTCCCGTCTGTGGCGTGAAGTGGTACACGATGTGGCAAAAAACTATCCAGATATTACCCTGACCGATATGCTTGTAGACAACGCAGCGATGCAGCTTGTGAAAAATCCCAGACAATTCGACGTAGTTGTTACATCAAATATGTTCGGCGACATTCTCTCAGATGAAGCTTCTCAAATCACTGGATCGATTGGTATGCTGCCATCGGCTTCTCTTGGTGCAACAAAGCATGGTATGTACGAACCAATTCACGGTTCCGCACCCGATATTGCGGGGCAAAATAAAGCGAATCCCATTGCAACGATTCTTTCAGCTGCAATGATGCTCCGCTATTCCTTCGATTTAGACATCGAAGCAAAGGCAATTGAAGACGCTGTAGATGCTTATCTGAATGCTGGCTATCGTACCGCCGATTTGGCAGGAAAAGGCGTTACACCGTTGTCTTGCACAGAATGCACAGAAACCATAATTGGATTTCTTCGCTAATATGGAGGTGAACTTTACGCTATGACGTTATTAGAAGAAATTGGCTATGGCTTAGATACACTAGTGATATTCCGACAGCTACGACAAGATTCTGTTTTGACAGCACTTTCAAAACTTTGCCATTGTCATGCTGATGATACAACTGAAAAAATTCGAGCCTATAGCGATATGACCGCTGCACTCTATACACAAACAGACAGTTTGACAGAATACATTGAACAGCTAGTACTCGCTAGTGAAAACGTCTATGTTCAACGCATTGGTGCAAAACAACCGATAACGAAATTACTAACGGACTGTCTCCATAGTGAACTCAAAATTTTGGGAAAAATTGCGCAGCTAACACCTGCGACACTCCAAGTTGAACTCCAACTGCCTATTCCAATGCCTACATGGAATATTAATGTCATTGATCTGGATAAACGCTATTCAAAGCTATTATCAGAAATTGAATGGCACGGTTATGGTATCTATGCAAAATACCATATGTTTACACTAAACAACTGTGGTGAAGTGATTCCAGTACATAATCCAGACCCCATTCAGCTCTGCAACATGGTGGGATACCAGCGGGAACGACAAGTCGTCGTTGATAATACTTGCGCTCTGTTACGTGGACGATATGCCTCCAATGTTCTTCTTTCCGGCGATGCTGGCACAGGAAAATCTGCAACAATTAAAGCGATTGCCAATACTTATCGAGAACAGGGATTGCGGCTGATTGAACTGAACAAAGAGCAATTGAAATTTATCCCAAAACTTATGGATCATCTGTGTCAAAACCCACTGAAATTTATCTTGTTTATCGACGATTTAACGTTTTCGGAAGACGATCCGAATTTCGGAACACTCAAGGCTATTTTAGAGGGCAGCACAACAGCACGATTAAAAAATACTGTAATTTATGCCACAAGTAATCGACGACATCTCATCAAAGAAACATTTGACGATGGGCGAGACAAACACCATAACGACACCGTTCAAGAGCGAATCTCTCTCTCCGCACGGTTTGGCATTACCGTGACCTTTACCCGACCGGAAAAAAAGCTCTATCTGGAAATTGTCCATGCTCTGGCAAAAGAGTCTGGTTTGACACTGCCAGAAATAGAACTAGACGCTCAGGCAGAACAATTCGCTATGCAAAAAATTGGCAAAAGTGCCCGCACTGCAAGACAATTCATTGATCAATTAACTGCAAAAGAACAAGGGTAATATGCCGGAAAGGAATGAAATCATATGCTGACATTGGATAAAATCTATCAAGCAAGCCATGTACTGCGTCAGGTGATTCGCAAAACGGATCTCATTGCTGCACCAAAACTCTGTCCGGAGAGTACGATTTATCTCAAAACGGAAAATTTACAGGTTACCGGTTCGTTCAAGGTTCGTGGTGCTTCCTATATGATATCGCAGCTAACACCGGAAGAAAAGACACGAGGCGTTATCGCCTGTTCTGCAGGCAACCACGCACAGGGCGTAGCACTTGCTGCTTCGAAATATCACATCAAATCTCTAATATGTCTGCCGGATGGCGCACCAATTTCAAAAGTAGAAGCGACAAAATCCTACGGCGCAGAAGTCTGCATGGTAAAGGGAGTCTATGACGACGCCTATGCGAAAGCACTGGAACTGCAAAAAGAGCATAATTATACCTTTGTCCACCCGTTTGACAATGAAAACGTCATTGCCGGACAGGGGACAATCGGGTTGGAAATTCTCGATCAAATGCCGGATATGGACGCTGTCATTGTTCCAGTAGGCGGTGGCGGATTGATTTCCGGAGTTGCATTCGCTATCAAACATCTAAATCCGAATATTAAGGTGTATGGTGTGCAGGCAAGCGGCGCACCGAGTATGTACGCTTCACTGCACGAAAACAAAATCACTTGTCTGGATTCCGTTTCTACGATTGCCGATGGTATCGCCGTAAAAGAACCAGGGCCACATACATTTCAGTATGTGAAGGATTATGTGGACGAAATCGTCACGGTGATGGATGATGAAATTTCCGCAGCGATTCTGGCATTGATTGAAAATCAAAAGCTAATTGCCGAGGGTGCAGGTGCTGTTCCCGTTGCTGCGGCGATGTTCCATAAGGTACCCATCGAAGGAAAGAAAGTGGTTTGTCTCGTTTCCGGCGGTAATATTGATGTAACGATTCTTTCTCGTGTCATTAAACGTGGTTTGCTCATGTCCGGCAGAACCTGTATGCTCAATATCGAACTCATCGACAAGCCGGGACAACTGAAAGATGTTTCACGGATTATCGCAGACCTTGGAGGCAATGTCATTTCCATTCACCACGAGCATGCCAACGAGGGCAGAGATGTTAATGGCTGCTTCTTGCGTATCACGATGGAAACAAGAGATTATGCCCATATTGAAGAAATCCGCCATGCGCTCTTGCAAGAGGGATTTCATATAGTTGATTAATATATAAACGAAAGGAAGTCATTTTATGGAAACAATTTACACCAAAAACGCACCGGATGCCATCGGCCCCTATTCTCAGGCAGTAAAGGTCGGTGATTTTCTTTTCACCTCCGGTCAGATTGCCATCAATCCTGAAACAAGTCAGGTCGAGGCGACTGATATATCCAGTCAAACGAAACAGGTAATGGAAAACCTAAAAGCAGTTCTAACAGAAGCTGGCACAGATTTCAGCCATGTCATCAAGACTACTTGTTTCTTGAAAGACGTGGCAAAGGATTTCGCCGCATTCAATGAAGCTTATGCTGAAGCACTAGGCGACGCAAAACCGGCGAGGAGCTGTGTCGGCGTCGCAGATTTGCCCAAAGGCGTTCTTGTTGAAGTTGAAGTAGTCGCGGCGTTGTCGTAATTGTATTTGATATGGATGAAACACCCCCGATTCAAATTGTTCTGAATCGGGGGTGTTTGAAAAAAGAATTTCCTAAAAATCAATAAACAGTTACATCCGGCAGATCTGCTGCAACAGAATCCAAGAAAGCTTCTAGGCAATCTTCAGCACTGCTTACGCCACCCTGGCAATAAGAAGTGATTGCATTAACCAGATCGGTTGTGACTGTGCCATCATACTCTGTAGCAACACCATCGAGGTCGATAGAAGCTGCGGAATCAGCCAATGCCGGGAACTGATCCTGATAGCCTTCTTGCAACAATGTGTTGCAGTTAGAACCTTCGTCAATGATTTCCTGCATTACAGTCTGATTGTTAACAAAGTCAGAATGGTTAATTGCATATTCCTTCATGGTTTCTGCGTTAATTGTCATATCATACATGAACTGAGCAGCAGCCGTTGCATTGTCACATAACGGAGATACGCAGATCCATGTACCGCCCCAGTACCAGCCACTCGGATCTTTCGTGACAGCATACAAACCGCTTGTGCCAACATTATCAAACGAGTCGGTTTCCTAATTATAACCTTCCGCTGAAGCCAACTGACCGGTAGAAGTCAAAGACCAAGACGGGAAGAAGTAACCCATGGTGTTGTTAGCCAAAGAACCAGTTGCATAACCAATTGCATACCAGTCATTTGTCCACTGTTCAATACCATTGCAGATGTAACCACTTGTGTACGCATCATAAATGGTATCGATTGTAGTAATCAGGGTATCGTCATAAGTAAATATGCCATCTGTTACCCATGTTGTGTTTCTAGCGCAATTGTATGCACGCCATACGCCAGCAATGGTATCAGCCATAGCGGTCACGCCATTCGATGCATCATGTACAGTAGCCGCAGTTAACCAGAATGTATCCCAATCGCTTACATATGCCTGCATTTCATCTGGAGTTGTTACGCCCAGATATTCTTTAGCTAAGTCTATACGATATGCATATACACCACCTGCTGCCTGGAAAGAAGCAGCCTTCAAAACGCCTGCATCAGATGTACCAACTGCTACAGTGTAGCTGTAAGCATCCGAATAATCGCTTTTGTCAATGCCCAGTGCAGACAACGGAGCAGAATATTTATCGTTGTTTACATAAGCCATAGTCCAGTCAGCATCGCAGAAATACAAGTCTACATCTTCACCAGAAGAGAAGTATGTGATGTACTGCTTAGAAGCTTCTGTACCATCAGAGCCTACATTTACATAAGTTGTATTCTTAGCAGAAGTAACTTCGAGCATTGCATTCAAGTCCGTGTCAGTCCAACACAGAATGCTCAGCTGATCGCCATCATCGCCCAGTGTGCCGTCCGGAGTAAATATACCGTTGGACTCTGTCGTCGTCACTTCCGTTGTCGTTGCCTTTGTAGTCGTTTTCTCAGTCGCCTTTGTTGTGTCCGCCACGCTGCTTTCTTCTGTTGCTTCCTCTGACGTTTCATTCTCGGCAACAACCACTTCATCGGAAATACTATCGTCACTGCTGCCATCTCCTGTAAAAATCGTATTCACCACGAGTACAGCCGCCACACCAACTGCTACCACTGCACCATAGGAAATTCCACAGAACACGTTTCTTCTCTTGCGACGTTTTTTCATCTCTTCCGTTTGTGCATTGGTGGAATTGTCGTCGGTTTGTTTCTTATAATTGGGATAATTTGGACTATTGGCATAATCAATTTGATTGGCATTTTCTAGAACAGATACACCACATTTCGGACAGAATTTGCCCGTTTTCCGAAGACTTGCACCACATCTGCTGCAAGTAGATACACCGTTTTCCTGTGTCGTACTTTGCAATTTTTGCTGTTGCTCCTCCTGTTCACGGTCTTCTGAACGCTTCCGAAGCTGATACACGAGAATCTGTGCGAGAAACAACAGCGCAATTGCGATAATTAATATTGTGAGAATCATAGATATATTCATTGTTACACACCTCTGTTTTTTGATAAAATTTATTTGTATCTGTGAAATTAGGTTAAACGAGTAGGTTAAGAACGGGACGAACGCCATAACCATAGTCGACATTATTACCACGAGTAGAGACAACGCCGTCGGAATGGACAACCGCCGCATGATTCTGAATATTGCCGGGCGACCGCAGCCACCACCAACTATTAGATTTTCGCTCATTTTCTGTCATATATTGTCTCACTTCGTATAAGCTTAATAAAAATATTTTGTCTGTTGTGTCGTTGCCACCGTCTGTGCCATATGCTGAATTATCGGGAGTAGTTAAATTTGTTTCTGCGATCATTGCTTGTTCTTCTTCGGAAAAGCTGTCGTAAAATTCTCCATTTAAATATGTACGCAGTGTACATTCTTTCCATGTAATAGATTCATATTCCTCGTTATAGGCTCTTTCTTCTATCACATCTTCTGTGATAATGAGCATCGTATCTTCTGTTTTATCTAGGACAATCCAGTTATAATCACCGAATGAAATAATATCGCCAACCTCTGCATTTACATATGTATCCGAAGCTGTGCTTTGTGAACTGTCTTCTGAAATTGTATTCGAATACGTAAGTGCATTGATTCATATCAGAGTAAAAGCAATAATTCCCACAATGAAGCCATAAGCAACAGCACTAATAATCATCCCTATCTGTTGGCATTCTTTTCTCTTATCCAATGCGTCAAGCTTATCCGTAATTTCTATTAAAGCATCATCTCCTGCTTTTGTTTCCGGATAAGCCGCCCCACATTTCGGACAAAATTTCCCCATTTTAGAAAGGCTTGCACCGCATTTCTCACAGACAGGCGATTTCTGTGACTTTTCAATTCCTAGGCGTTTTGCCTCTTCCAGTTCCTCTCGTTCTCGTTTATCCGTACGCTTATGTAGTCGATACGCTAGGATTCGAACGATCAAAAGCAACACGACAACGACAATCAGTGTAATTTCTGCCACACTCATTGTATTAGAATATTTAGTATAATCTTCAAGATGACTTTCAACATAATCTGCTAACATAACACACCTCTAACCCAATTCTGTTTCATTCTTCCACCAAAACCTTATGGAATACTTTTTTGCCTTTTCGCAAAATCGTTTCCCCTTGTGGATATACCACAAATTTCGGGTCAGTAATTTTTTCGTTATTTATCGAGACACCACCCTGTTGTACCAGTCGCCGTGCCTCTCCGTTGGATGGTGCTAAGCCTGTTTTTACCATCAAGGACAATAAGCCAATGCCACCATCTGCCAAATCAGCAGCTGTCAATATAGTCGATGGCATATCCTTTGCAGCACCTGCACCGCCAAATACCGCACGAGCCGTTGCCTGCGCCTTTTCTGCCTCCGCTTCACCGTGTACCAGCTTTGTCAAAGAATATGCCAAAACTTCTTTCGCTTGATTCAGCTGTTGCCCTTTTAAGGTACGCTCCATTTCTTCGATTTCTTCAATCGGTTCAAAAGTCAATAGTTTCAGACACTTGATTACATCGTCGTCCGCCACGTTTCGCCAGTACTGATAAAATTCGTACGGCGTTGTTTTTTCTGCGTCAAGCCATACAGCACCTTTTTCCGTTTTTCCCATCTTTTTCCCCTCGGAGTTAAGCAAAAGCGTAATGGTCATAGCATAAGCATCTTTACCCAACTTCCTGCGAATCAGCTCCGTCCCACCAAGCATATTTGCCCACTGGTCATCACCACCGAACTGCATATTACAGCCGTAATCTTGGAACAACTTATAGAAGTCATAGCTCTGCATAATCATGTAGTTGAATTCTAAAAATGTCAATCCCCTCTCCATGCGCTGTTTATAGCACTCATGAGAAAGCATCCGATTCACACTGAAATGTGCGCCCACTTCTCGCAAAACGTCTACATAATTCAAATTAAGCAGCCAATCACCATTGTTGACAACCAACGCTTTCCCCTCAGAGAAGTCGATAAAGCGGCTCATCTGCTTTTTAAAGCAATCTACATTATGCTGAATGGTTTCTTTCGTCATCATCTTCCGCATATCGGTTTTGCCAGAAGGATCCCCAATCATTGCTGTGCCACCACCGAGCAGAACAATCGGTTTGTTGCCTGCTTCTTGCAGCCGTTTTATCAGAGAAAGTGCCATAAAGTGACCAACGTGCAGACTATCCGCCGTCGGATCAAAACCAATGTAGAATATAGCCTTCCCATTGTTCACCAATTCTTCAATTTCCTTTTCGTCGGTCATCTGGGCAATCAGACCTCTGCGTTTCAATTCTTCAAATACTGTCATTCTTTTTTTCCTTCTTTCCATTATTTTTCGGAGTAACGAAAAGGCTCGTCCTCCGGAATGCTTTCCAGAGGACGAGCTCCTTAAGCGGAATCCCGTGGTACCACCTCAGTTTACTGACTCAAAATCGTGTCAGCCTCTTTGGCGCAATAACGGGCGCAACCGTATCCCCTTACTGCACAAAAACTGTGGTTCGGGGAATCCGCTCCAAGGGGTAACTTCTCCATTTCGATTCGCTTCTCGTTCCAGCATACCGAGCCTCTCTGCACCGAATCGTGAAACAGATACTTCACCTTTTCTAAGCGTTTTCATCAGGTATTATAGCACGCTTTTAGAAAAATGTCAAGAGATTTTGCCCAAAATACACGGAAATCTATTTTCATGAAAAATCCTCAAGATCAGTTTTCATCTTTACCGCTGAACCAAAAAATTTTTTTGAAAAAGTACTTGACAAACACAGAAAAATAGTGTATTATAATACTAGTGAACTAGTACACTAAAATTATTGAAGTGAAAGGAGTTACGTGCATGGAGTTTCAAGCGAACTACCCCCTCTATCTGCAGATCACCGAAGATATCAAACGTCGCATTGTCATTGGTGAACTAAAACCCGGCGATAAACTGCCCTCCGGAACGGATCTCGCCATTGAATATCAAGTCAATCCCAATACCGTTCAGAGAATTTATCACCAACTGGAAAGTGAAGGAATATCCTATTCCAAACGTGGTGTAGGAACTTTTCTCACAAATGACGAAACACTGCCCTCTCGTCTGCGACGGCAAATCGGTATGGCACTTTGCGACAAATTTCTGAAGCAGATGGGAACTTATCATTTTTCTAAAGATGAAATTATACATCTCATTCAATCACAAATACAAAAGGAGGATTCGATATGTTGACATTCGAACACGTAACCAAAAATTATGGCAATTTATATGCCTTGAATGACTTCTCGCTCCAATTTCTGCCCGGTCACGTCTATGCACTGGTAGGACCAAACGGAAGTGGAAAAAGTACAATGATGCGTATTGCAGCGGGATTGGTGAAGCCAACGCTTGGTCAGACATATTTTCAAGGTATGCCCATTGGCGTGGAAAGTAAGAAACGTATCGCCTATATGTGTACCGAACCGTTTTATTACGACTACATGAAAATCCGTGATGTGGAGGAATTTTATAAGGATTTCTTTGTGGATTTCGACGCCAATCGCTTTGCGGACTTGCTACAGTTTATGCAGCTTTCACCCGACTTCAAAGTAAAGTCTCTGTCCTCCGGTATGGCGGCAAAGCTGAAAATTGCTGCCACTTTATCTCGAAATGCACCGGTTATTATGTTAGACGAGCCATTGAACGACATTGACCTCATCGGGCGAGACCAAATTATCCAGAGTATCCTTCGTGGAGCAAATCCAGAAGCAACAATTCTGATTTCCAGTCACCTATTTGATGAATTAGAACCTATTGTAGATCGTATTGTCATGATGGATCGTGGTTCACTTGTTCTGGAGGGAGATCTCAAAGAAATTCGCACCAGATACGGAAAGTCCATTTCTGATTTATACCGAGAGCATTTTGCCGCTGTATACTACCCACCACAGTACGTACAATATCCACCAAATATGTGGCAGCAAGGGCAACCTATGCCACCAGTACCACCGCAACCGCCACAAAATCAGATACCGCCAAATATGTAAAACTTCCGAAAAAGGAGATTTTTATGTCTGAATATTTCAAACACGCATACTGCCGTTCACGCATCTTTTCACGAAGAATCGTTAACGTTTCTCTCATCGTGTGTATCGTTCTACTCATTGGCTGGATTTATGAAATTCGTACAACAGACACATATACTAAAAACAAAAAGGAGAATCATCATGTCTAAACTTTTAAAATATGAATTCCGTCGTTCTCGCATTTTTGTACTGGGAATCGCAGGAATTTCGATTATTCTGAACGCTATTTTTCTTGTCGGCTGGGCATTTGAAATCGGCTTCTTATGTACTTTAGGTCTACTCGGTGAAATCGCTTGCATTGCCTTTGGTTCTACCGCTGTCCTCATCTTTAGCGTCATCAACTTCAACGAGGATATTTCCAAACGTCAGGGTTATCTGCTATTCTCAGCACCACGCAGTTCCAAACAGGTTCTTGGTGCGAAGCTTCTGATGACACTGTTTACTTTTGCAGGATTAACAATTTTATTTGCCATTCTGATTTTTACCGATTGTGCCTATGCTGCCTATCATTACGGTGAAAACATTATTGGATTTTTGCGGGAACTGTTCTTCGATACAAGCTTAACCGGCGAGGAACTTTACAAAACACTATTTACACCATATAACATCTTCGGTATGTTCATGTACTTATTCGATTATATCTTTTCGTTCCTTTGCAAAGTCGTTCTGGCATATATTGCTATTGTTCTGACCAAAACACTGTTAGGCAACAGCAAAGGGCGCATTCTACTGGCGTTTGTTATGTGGTGTGGTGTTTCATTCATATTGTGTTTACTTGCTTCTTTGATTACAACCGCTTTCAATTTCAACACTATCGAAGAAACCTATACTGTTATCAATGCCTTTGTCAGCCTGACAAGTATTTACTTTTCCCCTGTCATGTATTTGCCAGCCTTGCTGATTAATCTTGCCGCCTGTGTCGGTGGATTTTTCTTAGTAGATTGGTTGGTAGATAAAAAACTAAGCCTGTAAAATGAATTCCAATCATACCATCACAAAATAAAAAAATGACACTGTACAAAATCAGTACAGTGCCATTTCTTATTTCAACAATTCCTTACTCTTTCGCAGTGCCAAAAGAATGACAGCATCCATATCATAATATTTATATTCGCCCAAGCGTCCACCAAAGATCACATCCGATTCCTGAGCAGCAAGTGCTTTATATCGCTGATATAACTTCGTGTTTCTTTCATCATTCACCGGATAATACGGTTCATCTCCAAGTTTCCATTCTGAAGAATATTCCCGACTGATCACCGTTTTCGGCAAATCATTTCCATCAGCATCTTTTCCAAACTCAAACCACTTATGCTCTATAATTCTCGTCCACGGTGTTTCTGTATCGGTGTAGTTGACTGCCGCATTGCCCTGAAAATTCGGAATGTCCAAAAGTTCCGTTTCAAACCGCACAGAACGATATTCCAATGCACCCAATTGATACTGAAAATAAGCATCAATTGGACCGGTATAAATCACCTTTTCTGCAAGTGCATCAAGTTCCGACTTATTTTCCAGATAATCCACACCCAGCCGTACTTCAATTCCATCCAGCATATTCGCCACTATCTGTGTATAACCACCGATAGGTATGCCCTGATAGAGTGCATTGAAATAATTGTTATCGAACGTCAATCGTACCGGCAATCGCTTAATGATAAATGCCGGCAATGCCGTACAAGGACGTCCCCACTGCTTTTCTGTATATCCTTTGACAAGCTTCTCGTAAATATCTCTACCGACCAAAGAAATCGCCTGTTCTTCGAGATTCTGCGGTTCATGCGTTATTTCTGCTCGCTGCTCGTTGATCTTTGCTTCAGCTTCTTCTGGAGTAATCACGCCCCACATTTTATTAAACGTGTACATATTAAATGGCATTGAATACAATTCTCCACGATAATTTGCAACCGGCGAATTAGTAAAACGATTAAACACAGCAAACTGATTTACGTAATCCCACACCTGTTTCTCATTGGTATGAAAAATATGTGCGCCATATTGATGCACATGAATGCCTTCCACGTCCTGCGTATAAACATTTCCGGCGATATTCGGGCGCTTGTCAATTACTAAAACAGTTTTCCCTGCTTTTTTCACCTCATGTGCAAGCGTAGCACCATAAAGTCCAGAACCGACGATTAAATAATCATATTTCATTATAATATCCTCTTTTGCGATAAATTGCGTTTTATCTTTTATATGACCTGCCCCATTTTAGATTATTATGACTTTTTCCACTCGTTGACAATTGGCTTTCGCTTTCCACTTGCTAGTACTGGAATCTCGTCAACCATTTCCACTTGAACATTCGCTTCTGCACCGCCCAAAATTTCTTTAATTTGTGCAACGACTTCATCTACATTTTCTTCATTTTCCATGTTTAAGCGAATCACATATTCATATTGTCCTTTTTGCACAAATTGATATTGTATAATGCCGGGCAAATTTTTCAAAATTCTGGAAAAATTCATCGGATGGATAGGATTGTCATGAATGTCATATACCAAATCCATTCTTCTGCCATACAGCTTACTGATATAATCCCAGCCATTACTTTCTACATTTCCCTTTTCACAAATAGCAGTATCTCCGGTATCATAGCGAATCAACAGAAACGCATGGTTAAATAAATCTGTAATGACAATACGACTCAATTCTCCGTATGGTGCCGGCTTATCCTCGTCCAACTTTAAAAATTCAAATACATAACCAGAATGATTCAGATAAAAAGCATTACTATCGACTTGCTGTTGTCCCATCATTCCCGCTTCTTCATTTGCATAAGTTTCTACGATTGGAATCCCCCAAAGTTCCTGCCACGTATCTTTCGCATACTCTGATAAACTTTCAGACGTGGAAAAACAAACACGCAACGATTTCATATCGGAAAGATTGCCCTTTCCATCTTTAAAATAGTGTGCAATTGCTTCATAATAAGAGGCATAAGCACGCAACGCAACAAGGTTTCGTTTCTTCACTGTTTTCACAAGTTCAGAAATAGTCGCATCGTCCATATGCTTTACCTGAATGGCATAAATATTCTCTCTAAATTCCTGTTTCGTATTTTTATGATGCCAACTTGTCCAAACACGACACTGTCCCAATTTCTCATGAGAACGAAATCCGGCTGTTTCATTGAAATATTTTATTTCGCCAACTCTTCGATTCCTCTTTCCAGTATCCTGTGGAATTGCAAATGGTCTGCCAGTACTTCCGCTTGTTCTTTGAATAAACAATTCACCATTTTGACCGGGAATTTTGTTCACTGGAATTGCAACTTGATCATAATTTTCAATCAAAATATTTTTATTGACAACTGGAAAATTCGACAGTGGTTTCCCTCTATAAGATTGATAAAAAGGAGAGTACCTCGTTGCATAAGCCAACATTTCTTTCAAATGCTGCTCCTGAATAACCTTTCCTTTTTCGTAGGACGAGAGTACATTTTTCATATCATCATAATATCTATGAACCGGTTTCTTATGAAAGTAATCAGTTGTCCAAAATGCAGTTCTTTTCAAGAAGGCTTCTATCCTCCCCCAGAAGTTTTTTCCACTCATTTTCTCTAACATCTCATCCCATGACAGAATATGGTATTCCCTCAAAATCACTCAAATAAATTGGCAATCCGTCCACATCCCGAAGCATGATATTATTCTCTGGGAACTGCATCGTCAATTCATCAGGAATTAAATCCTTTTGACCACTAAGCAGAAGCATTTGATATTCTGAGAAATTGAAACCGGCATTGGCAAAAGTAGACGTGAACGCCACGTGTCTGAGATTGATTTCTGTCACCATCGGCTTTCCATCAGCATTTTCTTTTAAATCGACAACAACTAATCCATTCATGGTTTCGCCCGTCGTAGAAGCCACATATTCTACTGCATTTCGTGCGACATCAAAAACATTTTCATCATTTAACAGCTTGCCTCTACTGGTATTTCCTGTGATTCCGGAAACGGCAACTTTTGCCATCAAATAATCAATTCTTTGTGCAACACCGTATTTCAACAACTTTCCATTGTCATACATCAAAAAACACGCCAGATTCCGACCCGGTAAAAATTCGGAAAGCATAAACGTATCCACTTTTTTATTAATACAAAGCCACGCTTTCAACTCCTCATAGTTGTCCGGTGCAAAGGAACCCATGCCGGAAGTAGTGCCCTCTGAATAATCCCGAATCCACATGGGATAAGACAACTTTACAGAATTTGCACTCTCTAATATTTCTTTCTTATTCACCAGTTGAAAATCTGGTGTCAAACCAGTACCCTGCAAAAGCTCATACAGATGTAATTTGCTTAAAACAGCTCTTCCAAACTTTGGTGGAATGCGGAAAAACTTCACCGGAAATGGATTTTTGCTCCAGTATAGTGCTTCCGGTTCCGGAATGATAATAGCATATTCAATATCGTGTGCATCGATAATTTCCTGTATTGCTTCACGATAATTGGGAGCGTGATACGCCGGAACCTGATAGACCCGACTGTACAGTCCCTCATAAATGCCATATAAATTGTAGCACACGTCTGTTCCAATAAATTCACACTGGTCCTTAAAATAAGCACTGCGATTTAGGGAACGTACCACCGAACGTGATGTTACACCGCAGGCACCGGTAACTAGAATTTTGTACTTTTTCTCCATAATCATACACCTTTCACTTTCAATCGTTTCTTGTTTCAAAATCTGCCTTTTTCTGTCTTTTCTTCATCATTGATTTTATCATATCTAAAACATAGTAAAATTCTTCCAGCTTCAGTAATCTCGAACCACCGATATAAATTGCAGCTCCCAAAATCACTTGAATCACCAATGTTAAAATATCTGGTAAATCAAGCAATGTGATTGGGAAAACACAGCCCCCCATGAAAACTGCCAACAAAATACCCGGTAAAATATCTTTCAACTGTGACAAATAACCATAATCCAATAGCCTTCTATTCGGCCATGAATTGATTAGCTGACTGAGTAAGCTCGTCACCAGAAGGCTAAGAGCCATTGCTTTTACCCCAAACCACATGGAAATTAACACTGCTGCCATTCCCACAATTTTTTTCAAAATTTCAAGTTTTAAAAAGAGATCACTTCGTCCCATTGCTTTTATCGCATTCAGATTTGCCGTATGAATCGGATAGAACATATAAGTAATACAAAAAATACGTAAAAAGAATACACATGAAAGCCACTTTTCTGTCAACAACAATCGTATCAATGGCTCAGCAACAAAAGCAATACCCATCATCAAAGGTGCAAGAATATACACACTCGTCTTAATCGATCGACGCAGCATAGATTTTATCCTTGTCACATCATTCTGTTCTTGAGACATAACGGGGAATAAAACACTGTCAATAGAATTATTAATATTTGTGATAAACAAGTTTGGAATTTGTTTTCCTTTATTGTAATATGCGAGATCATCCGATGAATACAATTTTCCGATAATAAGAGAACGCAAATTATTATAAACGGTATCCAATAAGCTTGAGGCCAACAGTTTCCAACCAAATCCAAATAGCTGTTTTAACCGCTTCAATGAAAATTGTTTTGTCGGTCTCCATCTGACTGTAATATACAAAATGCAAGTGTCAATAAAGACATTGATTACCTGCTGTGCTACAATTGCCCAAGCACCAAAGCCTAGATATGCCATCGCAATTCCAACAACGCCAGCAACGATCGTTCCACCTAACGTGGAAAAAAAGAATTTCCGAAATAACAGATGCTTTGAAACATACGCTTGTTGTATATTTTTCAAACCAGCGATAATAATCGTCAGTCCCACCACTCGTACCATAGGTGTTAAGGAAGGATCATCATAAAAGCTTGCAATAAGTGGTGCTATCGCAAATAAAATCGCATAGACAACAACGCACATGACAATATTAAAATAAAATACAGAAGAAAAATCAAGCTGATCTGCATTCTTTTTTTGTATCAAAGCGTTTCCCATACCGCTGTCCACAAACACTTGAAATATGGTTGTAAAAACAGTAATCAACGCTACCGTACCATATTCTGTTGGTGTCAGCAATCGAGCCAATACAATTGAAACAACAAAAGCAACTCCTTGCGCGCCACAGCGTTCTGCAAACCGCCAAATCATATTACTCAGCGTTTTGATTTTGATTTGATTTTCTTCCATCCAAGTCTTCCTTTCCACTCCTTACGCTTTTGATACTGCCAATCAACAGCTGTTTCCTGTTCCCCCTCACTTCTTACATTTTAACACAACTTCACATATTCTGTCAACATCTTCAAATGACAAATCTGCATAAAGCGGTAATGTAAGAACACGTTTGCTGATATCCAAAGCAGTCGGTGTCAGATTCACATCAAATCTCCCATGGAAACAACCAAAAGTATTGGTCAACGGATAGAAATATTTTCTTACTCCAATTTCCTCGTTGGCGAGTGCCATTTGTACTTCATCTCGTGTCGCACCAAATATATCCTCCCAAAATACCACAGGAAAATAGGCATAATTAGACGTTACATCTTTTTGGATAGGATTCAAAGAAATTCCATCAACTTGATCTAAGTGCATCCAATATCTATCAACCACTGCCTTTCGCTTTTCGATTTCACCATCAAGATGGCGTAAATTACAAATTCCCATCGCCGCTTGGAATTCATTCATTTTGGCATTGCCACCTATGTACTGTACCTCTTCCGGACCACGAATTCCAAAATTTTTGATATCCTTTAACACTTCTACAAGTGATTCGTCATGAAAGCAAACTGCTCCGCCCTCTACAGAATGAAATACTTTTGTTGCATGAAAGCTAAATATGGATGCATCGCCAAAGGAAGCAGAACTTTTCCCTTTGTATGTTACACCAAATGCATGGGCTGCATCATAAATCACTTTCAGATGATATCGATCTGCAATTTTCTGAATTGCTTCAACATCACACATATTCCCATAAACATGAACTGGAACAATCGCACAAGTTTTCTCTGTAATCAGCGACTCTATTTTCATTACATCAATTGTAAAATCTGTTGCATGAATATCACAAAAAACCGGTGTCAACCGATTCCGTACAATCGCATTTGTTGTAGAAGCAAAGGTAAACGGCGTTGTAATCACCTCACCGCCATCTGGAAATTGCATTGCAGCAATCACATTTTCCAACGCCAAGTGACCGTTGGTGAAAAGAGAAACATATGGCACACCAAGCTTTTCCTCCAGTGCAGCCTGAAACGCCTTATGCTTTACACCCATATTGGTAAGCCAGCGGCTATCCCACAATTCCTTGATTTCCGCACAATACTCCTCATATGTTGGCATAGAAGAACGGGTGACTAAAATTTTATTTGACATTTATGGCTCCTTCCTTTATCTAAAAATAAACACGACTAAAATCATGTACATGAAAGGTGTATATTTTCATTTCAAGCTCTTCAGTTTTCTCAAAAATTTATAAAATTGGGGGGCTCTTTGTGCAATTCTAAATTTCATGCTTTCCTTCAGTGGCAAATAAGACAACCACTCTTTTTTGGTCATTTGTGCTGCTTCTAATGCTTCATCTAGGCATGAAGCATCTAGCCATGCAATACGATTGATTAAAAAAATTTCACATTGACATACCGCATCGTGGTATGTACCACCTGCTTCCTTGTCATAAATATAATTTCCTTTTATTGATCGAATCCAATGTGCGCACTTCTTTTTGCTTGATTGCTCTTCATATCGAGAACTCCAATTCCCTTCGCTCCATAATCTTCTACATGACATTGTTTCATCTAAATACCAAAAATCACCACTATCTAGTGCATAGCGAATCCACCTTTGATCTCCATTAAAATAATCCGCATACTTTGGTTTATTCTTTTCTCGCTCAACCATAACTTCACGCCGAAGAAAAAAAGAACTCGTGTGAAACGGATAACCAGCTATCCGAAAAATACAATCTGCTATTTTTTCTTTTGATTGCAAGCCGTCTTGCAATTGATACATTTTCTCTGGAATCACTCTTTCGTTTTGTGTTCCATCTTCGTTTACACACTGCACCTTGTGAACACAGATACTGCAATTTGAATTTTGTTCCATAATGTCAAATTGCTTTTGCAATTTCAAATCATCGCACCAATAATCGTCTCCCTCACAAAAAGCAAAGTATTTGCCTTTTGCCTTCGGCATCAAAATACTCGAAATAATTTTAACACCTTGAGAATATTGATTTTTCTTTTGATAAACTGGTTTGATGATTTTTGGATATTTTTTTTCATATGCACGGATAATCTCAGCTGTACCGTCAGTTGAAGCGTCATCATGAACTAACACCTCGAAAGGAAATGCAGTTTTTTGTGAAACAAATCCTTCCAACGTTTTTTGAATATATTTTTCCTGATTATAGGTGATACAAAACACTGTCACTTGTATTTCAGAATTTGCAGCTATATTCTCCATTTTATCTATCACCATACATTCGCTCATAGTATCCCTGATACGCACCCGAAATAATCTCACTCCACCATTCCAGATGACTCAAATACCACTGAATTGTCTTTTGAATGCCATCTTCGAACTTCGTTTCTGGCAGCCAGCCAAGCTCGTCATGAATCTTAGTCGGATCAATGGCATAGCGCATATCATGACCCTTGCGATCAGTCACATAAGTAATCAGATTTTCCGGTTTACCTAGTTCCTTACAAATTAACTTTACAATATCAATATTTCGCCATTCATTGTGTCCGCCAACGTTATACACTTCTCCAGTCTTCCCCTTGTGAATGATCAGATCGATTGCACGGCAATGATCCTCCACATAGAGCCAGTCACGAACATTCAAACCTTTACCATAAACCGGCAAAGGCTTATCCGACAATGCATTGATAATCATTAGCGGAATCAATTTTTCCGGAAAATGATAAGGTCCATAATTATTGGAACAACGACTGATTGTCGCCGGCAATTCGTAGGTTCTATAATATGCCATCACAAGTAAATCTGCGCTTGCTTTCGATGCACTATACGGAGAGCTTGTGTGAAGTGGTGTCGTCTCCGTAAAAAATAAGTCTGGTCGATCCAATGGCAAATCTCCATACACCTCATCTGTGGAAACCTGATGATACCGCTGAATGCCATATTTCCGGCAAGCGTCCATAAGAACAGCCGTACCCATAACATTGGTCTGCAAAAAAATACCGGGATCTTCAATGGAACGATCCACATGAGATTCCGCCGCAAAATTGACCACAATATTCGGCTTCTCTTCTTCAAATACCTGATACACTGTCTCTCTGTCACAGATATCCGCCTTAACAAAACGAAAATTCGGATGATCCATCACAGACTGTAAAGTCGACAAATTACCTGCATAAGTCAACTTATCCAAACAAATGATCCGATCTTCCGGATAGTTTTTCAACATATAAAGCACAAAATTCGAGCCAATAAATCCAGCTCCACCTGTAACAATTATCGTCATGATTTCCCCTCCACAAGTGACAAAATATATTGCCCATATTCTGTCATACGTAAATTTTCGCCTAGCTTTTGCAATTGTTTTGTCGAAATAAACCCTCTGTGCCATGCAATTTCTTCAATACAAGATATATAAAAGCCCTGCATCTCCTGTACCATTTTTACAAAATCACCCGCTTTGTGCATTCCCTTTGGCGTCCCAGTATCTAGCCAAGAAATACCACGCCCCATCAGCGTTACCTGAAGCCGACCTTGTTGTAAATAGTAATTGTTAATTGATGTAATCTCAATTTCCCCTCGTGGAGACGGCTTCACATCCTTCGCAATTGCCACAACATCATTATTATAAAAATAAAGTCCCGGTACAGCGTAATTTGACTTGGGATGTTCCGGCTTTTCTTCAATCGAAATCACTTTATGCTGTTTATCAAATTCCACAACGCCGAACGCCGTCGGATCCTTGACTAGGAAACCAAAAACCGCTGCACCATATGCTTCCGCCTGATGCATCGCCTTTGTCAATAGTGCGGTTAAATCTTTTCCGTAAAAAACATTATCTCCTAAAACAAGGCACACACTGTCATTGCCAATAAAATCTGCACCCAAAACAAACGCATCCGCCAAGCCACGAGGATGATCTTGGATTTTATAGGAAATGTGAATTCCCAGTTTTTCACCATCACCCAATAATTTTTGATAATTCGGTATATCTGTCGGCGTAGAAATCAACAAAATATCTCGAATTCCTGCAAGCAGCAAAACCGACAGCGGATAATAAATCAACGGTTTATCATAAATTGGCAGCAGCTGTTTGCTCACTGAAATCGTATTCGGATAAAGACGTGTGCCTTTCCCACCAGCGAGAATAATTCCTTTCATGATATACTCCCCCTTTACATTATTCCATATGCTGTTTAATGCTCCATAACCACTGCAGCAACTTCCATTGCTTATGATCTATCAACGTATAAATCACCTTATCCGTTGCTTCTGTCAAAACTGATGTTCGTTTCAATTCTCCCATTAACATTTCTATTTTAGGTAGCGTACGGATTCGACTTGCTTCTTTTTTCTGCTGATTCCATGATTCCGGATATTTCATATGTAACGGACCAAACCGAAAGATTACTTTCATTTTCGTAAAGGCTTCCATCAAATATGCTCGATACAGTTCGCTGTCCTGAATCAAATTCGTGTCTTCCAAACATTGTTTTCTTTTTTGAATAATGTACATATTGATATCCAAATTTCGAGGATTGTAGTCTTCCTGATATCCCTGCAAATGTGCATATCGATAAATATACAATGGTCTATCAATATATCGTATCCATCTAGCAGCATGGAACACATACATATTAAAAAGGTTGTCCTGCATTCTACGCAAATCCAAATCAAATCGAAGATGATGCCGTTCTAGAAATTCCTTCCGATAGAGCTTTCCCCAAGGCACTCCTATCGCTGTATATGCCTTCTGTGGCTGGTGATAGTCCGCTTGCAATAGCTGCATAAATAATTCTTTTTTCTCTACAAGCGTTCGATAAGTGCGATCTCCTGCAAAAAAAGAATTATTCTCTTTTTTATCATCCAAAAGCACTTTACAGCAACAACATACAATATCTGTTTCTGCATCACAATTTTGCAGTAACATCTCCACGATATTCTTCTCTACATAATCATCCGGATCTGCAAACATAATCCAATTACCGGATGCATTATCCAAGCCTTTGTTTCTCGCTGCCGAAACGCCCCTATTTTCTTGATGAATTGAGATGCAATTCTCATAACGTTCCGCAAGCGCATCGCACATTTCACCACCATCATCCGGCGTACCATCATCTACCAAAATAATTTCGATGTTAGAAAAGGTTTGCACAAGAAAACTCTTGACGCAAATTTCAATGTATTCTTTTGGGACGCAATAAACTGGAATAATCACACTAACCAAATTTTGCTGTTGGTGCATGGTAATCTCCTCCTTTTTCGTGATTTTTACTCTGACACTTTCCCTCTTGTAGCCACCATTGTCAAAAGAAAATAGAATGTAAGATTTTGAAATGGTATAATCGTTATTACAAACATCACCAAAAACAGCAAATAAAATATCAGTTTATTCCAATCCTTTCCCAATATACAAATAGTGACACCCCAAAAAATAGGAAAAAGATATAATAAAAATAAATACAATCCGCCTTGGGTCAAAATTGGAATAATTGAATTCGAGAAGCCATAATTTCCATATTCTAATACAAGTGCACTTGTGCCATAACCATACCCAAAAATCGGTTTTCCAAACCATGCCCGAAAACCATTGACAAAATCATATAATCGAGAAGCACCAGAAGCAGATGCACTCGAATTCAACTTTGTCGAGAGAAAATAAAAAACAATCAAAGCAACGAGTAAACAAAGCAATGGAATCAAAACACTCTTCGCAATCATGCTGAACCAGCTTTTGGATGGCCTTAGCCCACGCTTTAACATAATTTTTATTCCAAGTGCCAATACCACAATTGCGATTCCTGTCGTAGAAGTTGTGGATATGATGCCCAACACCAATATCACACATACGAGAATCCGCTTTTTTTTGCGCAAATAAATCTCAACCAAAAATGCCAGCGAGAACACCAAGCTGCACATCGGTGCTTCTGTAAAAATGGCTGTATTTCGAATGATTCTTCCAATCCCAGAAAGATAGATGGTTTGCGTTTCAAAATAAATACCATAATAAACTTGAATGTTCCCCTTTGCATCTCCGCTTGCACTGCCCCAATCTAAAATCCAAGTACCCGTTGATGGAATCCAATCCAAGAGAGAGCCGAATATCCAAAAGAAAAGGGAGATACCTGCAATCATAACGACTATATTTGAAAATTTCCGCATGGTATCCTGCATTCTGTCCTCCACTAGAAAACAATACAGTAAGAGCACCATAACTTCCATTATAATTTTCAAAAAAACGCTATCCTTATATGGATCCACGACGTAAAACAACAAAAGATACAAAAAAACACCGACAGCGATCATCAACGTCCAAGTAGTACGTTCCCGTGAAAACTTATTTTTGGTCAGTACACACCCAGCCACCGCAAAAGCCATTAATAAAACGACGAAATTATTCATCCAATCCATCGCTGGCGTGTGTACATAAACAGAACGTGTATTTAAAATCAAAGAAAATGCAAAAATATATTGAAAAAACAAAAATAGCTTATCTTTAGAAATCGAAATATCTTTGATTTTTATGCCTTTTTGCTTTGACACTTTAACAATTGATTGCATACTCAAAAATCACATTCCTTCGCATTGACGCAATGCCGTTTTCAAGAAAATGCCATCCCGAAGTATCTCAGAAATCTGCATGACATGATCTACCATTTCTTGATATTCTTCTTCCGAAATATTTTGTATCTGCTTCTCTAAATCCAACAAGGAAGATACCACAATACCAACGTGATGTTTCCGAACAAAATCAGCCATTGCTGCCTGTTCCCAAACAACAACCGGCACTCCGGCAGACAGATACAGCGACGTTTTATGCGGATTATTATATTTCAAGTACGTACCCGTCGATCCTGCACAGGATTCTATTGATATTCCATCCCACACGATACCAAAGGAACCTTTCAGCTGAAGTGGCAATTCACTTGGTGGAAATGCACCATGATAATGAATCCGGTCATACCACCCCTTTTGCTCTTGAATTCCAACGCCATAGAGATGTACTTCGCCTTGATACTGCTGCAAAAAATCCCGAACATAAGGACATTTTTCAAAATTTAAATTTCCTGCAATTACAACAGAACGATCAAACTTCCGAATCGGTGGCATCCCCTCATATAAATAATCAAATATCTCTAAATTTGCGATTTTCTCGGAAGAAATTTGATAATTTTTGCTTAACAAGGCAGTCATTTTGGAATTGTGCGAAATTACACAATCATACTCTTGCAAAATTTGAAAATCATGTATCTTTGCTGTATTGTCGCATTTCAAGCCACGCATACTGGGCAAATCATGAATCACTGCAATCAATTTTAACTGCTTCTTTTTTTTTACACGAGGCAGCATCCATTTCGATGCATACACCCCACTTTGCATTGGATGTTGAATCAGTAAGACATCGCCATTTTGCAACTTTTTCGAAACCCTATGCCATCCCAAAAAACAATTTACATTTTTCAAAAGCTTATGCCAAGCCGATTTGGAATAACAATCATCCTTATATATAAAATCTAAATCCTGGTACGAAAGACTTTGCACAATTTGCTCCACATCATCTCTCGCCTTGGATCCTGCATTATATGCACTATCATACTTTTCTTTTAAAATATATTTCATACTAATTTCCCCATCACACTATTTATAACTTATTATAACTTAATTTTCTAAAATATTTTGCAAGTCCTGTCGAATATTCTCCAGATAAAAAGCACTTGCAGTCTGAATCGCATTCTGGCAAAGTACATCATATGCCGAAGTAGAAAATACATCGATACACGTTTCTATCTTTTCACTCAACGCCTCTGCATTATCAACTTGAAACTGAAATCCATTCTTATTTTCTTGTACATAATATTTTGGTGCAGCAAAATCACTAGAAATCACTGGCGTTCCACATGCCATCGCCTCAATTGCAACAAGACCTAAGCTTTCCCCTTCTCTTTTGGTTGGAAAAACAAAATAGTCAACAGCATTATACCAATTCGCCAACTGCTCCTGCGACACAAGCTGATCGATTATTTTCACATATTCTGTCAATGCTAGTATATCGCATAGTTGCAATAACTGCTGCGATTCTGCACCCTTTCCCAAAATCAAAAAATCTGCACATAGATTTTTCTTGACACAGATGGAAATTGCTTTTAAAAAAACATCCCATCCTTTTCCGGCACTGATTCTTCCAATCATCGCAAAAACCGGTCGTTTTTCAAAAAATCCAAACGACGCCCTTAATTCTTGCTTCTTTTCCGGCGAAGCCATATAGAACATATTCTTATCAATGCCACCTGAAGGATATACAAAAACACATTTGTCCGCCAGATGATATTTTTCTACTGTATAATTTTGAAAGTAAACACTTGGTACAACTACAGTTTCACACACTTTCAAAATTGCTTGCGTATATTTTTGCATTTTTTCTTGCTTTGGATTTTCTGGCACTACGTCGCTACCATGCACATTGACAAAAATTTTTTTCTTCCTCAATTTATTTGCAAATAGAACCGGTGGCGAACTATGCGAAGCGTAATGCACATAGACCGCATCATATGAAACAAACAGCATACGCACGACAGTTCCTACATAAAACTTCATATAGCGCAATAGCTTTTGAATTGGATTATCCGCTTGTTTCATGACACTTGTATCATAAGCGATTTGTAAAGAGTCCAGCTGCTCGCAAAAATGCTTTACAAATATTCCATAAGATGGGTGCTTTTCATCTGGAAACATATTTGACACTATAAAAAATTTCATTTTACATCTCCTAAATAAATTTGATCAATATATTGACAAATCGAATTTATAATATTTTCTGTATTTGATTGGTACGATGCAAACATCTTTTCTCTTGTTTCTAGACACACATCCCCAAGCTTGTCTAAATCCAAGCAGCTGGAAATCAAATTGCTGTTTGTGAATTGCTCTATTAATTGCATCTGATGATCATCCACATGTTCATGATACCGTACCAATCTTGGTACCGCAATTACCTTTTTTCCACTTTTCACCGATTTCATGATCACACCAGTTCCGCCATGGGTAATAACAAGATCTGATGCAGCAATTTTCTCTTCAAATTCGGTACAATTTAAAAATTTTGCATATGCATAATACTGAGGCAAATATTCAGAATAGCCAATCTGTGCAAATACTTCTTCAGAAATGATTTTTTTTTCTACTAGATCATCAATTGCCTTTAAAAGTCGATCAAATTGAAATTTTTGCGATCCAACTGTAACAAAAATCATCAATAAATACCCCCAAGATAAATCGCATTTGGGTACACCTCCAACATGGACTCCCATTGTACATAAAATTGATCTGCAATCCGATACATCAATCTGCCAGTTTCCGTAGGTGTTGTGACTTTTGCAAATGATTCGATATATATCAATTTCTTTCTCATTAGTTTTGCAATAAGACAAATCGGAATCATCGCCAATACACCAGTGCAAACGACGACATCCGGTTTTTCCTTATGAAAAATTCGACACGATCGAAAAAAATTTATCATCATACAAAATAAAACCATATGTTCCTTCCGATTCACCTGACGCATATAATATACTTTCTCCATAGAGGATTTTAATGCATTATAATCCGTTTCTTCCGTAATGATAAAACTATCATATGTTTCCATCATTGGTCTCAACATGGACAATTGCTCAAAATGACCACCAGAAGAAGCCGCAAAACAAACCTTAATATCTTCTCTTTCTTTTACAATTTTTCCCTTTTTCACCATTTCTACTGTCCTTTCTTCCCATATAACGCAATCCATTAATCTTTCATAAAAATATCTCTCGTATAAACCTTATCCCACACATCATCTAAACAAGGATCATAGCGATTGGCGATGATAACATTGCTCCTCGTTTTAAATGATGTCAAATCGTTTACCACAATACTTCCAAAAAATGTGCTGTTGTTTTCCAACGTAGGCTCGTACACAATAACTTCCGCGCCCTTTGCCTTAACACGCTTCATAATCCCTTGAATAGAAGACTGTCGAAAATTGTCACTGTTCGACTTCATTGTCAGTCGATATACACCAATAACAATCTTTTTCTCTTTTTTACAATTATAATTATTGTCCTCACCATAAGAATAGTATCCAGCTTTTTGTAGCACACGATCGGCAATATAATCCTTTCTGGTACGATTGCTTTCAACAATTGCTTCAATCAGGTTTTCTGGTACATCAGCATAATTGGCAAGCAGCTGCTTTGTATCCTTTGACAAACAATAGCCGCCATATCCAAAGCTCGGATTATTATAGTGTGTTCCAATTCTAGGATCCAGACAAACACCCTAAATGATTTGTTTTGTATCCAATCCCTTCATCTCAGCATAAGTATCTAACTCGTTAAAATATGACACACGCAATGCCAAATAAGTGTTGGCAAAGAGCTTAATTGCCTCTGCCTCCGTAAAATTCATGAATAGCGTATCGATATTTTCTTTTGCTGCACCCTCCTGCAGCAATGCCGCAAACATATGCGCCGCTTCCATCAATCGTGCATCTTCTTTGTCTGTCCCTACAATGATACGACTTGGGTAAAGATCGTCATACAATGCCTTTGATTCCCGTAAAAATTCCGGACTAAACAAAATATTTTTGCTGCCAGTCTTTTCCCGAATATTCTTTGTAAATCCAACAGGCACAGTTGATTTAATCACCATAAATGCATTTGGATTATATGTCATCACTAAATCAATGACGTTCTCCACTGCTGACGTATCAAAAAAGTTTTTTTCAGAATCATAGTTTGTCGGTGCGGCAATCACCACAAAATCCGCATCCGTATACGCCGCTTTCGCATCCAGTGTTGCAACCAAGTTCAGTTTCTTCTCAGCCAAGTACTTCTCAATATACGTATCTTGAATTGGTGATTTTTTTTGATTAATCAAATCCACCTTTTCCGGTATGATGTCCACTGCCATTACTTGATTGTGTTGTGCAAGCAATGTTGCAATGGATAAGCCAACATAGCCAGTTCCGGCTACTGCAATTTTATAATTTCCCGATTTTTTAATTTCCAATTTTTTAGCCCCTTTACTGTTTCTATCTTTTTGAAGTATTCCTAAAAATCACATATCACATGAACTTTTAGAACTACTTATTTTTATTTAGTATAACACAACCCATATAAAAAGTCAAGTCATTTACATGAGTATCACAAAAGTATGTCGCTGATGCTTTTTTAGAAGATCCACATCTTCTGCAAAATGCAATAGAATCCTTAAATTTATTATACACATAATCCGTACAAATATCAAGCTGTAAGTAATACTTTTTTTATGCTAAAAGCTACGCAATTTCTATACGTATTTTATAAAACATTCCACATTATGCTTTACTCATCCGCTATATAAAGCTCCTGTATTTCACCCACTTCTCCTTGTAATTTATAAGTAATTGTTCGCATGAGTTCAGTTTCTGTTTCTATCGTTTCTGTTTCCATTTCTACCATTTCCACATCTTGAAAGAAGTTTTCTTCAAATCGTTGTTGTTGTTCTGTTAAATTTTGTTCTGCTTCCTCCAATGTAAACGTAATCGTATGTATACGGTATTCTTGAAACGTCTTTCGATAAATTCCAATAGGCAATTCTTTTCCGAAAAGAGAAAACCAACAGTAATTTTCCGTCTGTATACTGTCCTCATACGGATTTTCTGTACTACCAAGGGGAATATGCCATGTAAAAAGATCCAAATATTTCCTCGTTGTGGAAACGCCTGTGGCAGTACGTACTTCTTGCACATAATCACAATGAAACGTCTGTACTTGCGTATATATGCCAGTTACACTACCAGTGGCGTGTCGTATGGAAAGATGACCCGTTTCATCCATGACTACACCGCTCACCAACAAATCACCCTTTCGGACATAATCGCCCACCAGATGCATCGTATACCCTGTATATACAGAAAGCGACACAATTTCTGCATTCTGACTGGCAACAATATTGCAAGGCACTCTCGTCTCCGACATTTCTGGCTCTGGTGTTGCCTCTGTCACTTCTACTACCAGGCGATTTCCTGTATGACGGATTCCCACCCACGACAGTTCCTCCACATCTGCTCGCAATTTATGCTCACAAGCAGTAAAATCAATTTTTGGAATCCAGCTTCCTCGTTTTACACCCTGTTCCGCCAAAATCGCCAAAATTTCAGTATTTGTCGCATTGCTATTCCCGATAATTTCAATCTGCATGACAATATTTGAGCCGTAAAACAATAATCCCATTGAAAGAAGTACACCAATAGGGACACTAAAGCGAAACCGATAACGTCGCAGGAAATATCGCAACGTTTTTCTCGGTGTCCATTGAATGGCAACACCGTATTGCTTTGCAATTTTTTCTGCCTGACTACGTTTTGCCTCCACAATCAAAAAGCAATACGTATCTCCCTGACAACGCTGCCTACGACATTCTAGATTTTTCTGATGTAGTGCGTTAATAAAACGATAAAGTTTTCCACCACTCGCTTGCCCCAGATATTCTCCACGCAGTTGTTGTTCAAAGCTTTTCATCATATACACCCAATGGTATAAATTGAATGGTTTGAATTTCTCCGGTAATTAACAGACAATCCGGCGAGCGACTGTCAGTCAGCAAATTGTTGCCCCATATTTCCATACGAAATTCATCGGTTTCCACAACAATGCGAATATCATGATATTCGATAATACGTCGACAATTTTCCAAATATAACTCCCGATTTCCACACATTTACAGAAACGTTTGCATACAAAGCACCTTTTTCCCAAATGTTGCTACCTTTGATTTCATATTGCTCACCTCACATCATAAAAATATGCGAGGCTTCCTTTGATTATGCAAAATAGGAAACGGACTCCTTCGAAAAAAATCTGTTCCAATCAATCGCTATATACGGTGTCCTTCAATAATTCTTGTGCCGCAGAAAAGTCAATTTCCAGTACAGATTCGCCATCAATCGTCGCATCTGAATACATTCCGTCTGCTGGAATACGCTGTTGCTCCAAATCATAAAAAGCGAGTTGAAATGGAGATATTACAGCATAAGAATATAACGACAGGATCGACATATTTGTCGTCAACTCTGGCAATGCCGTCAAACAAATGGATACGAGTCGAATGGGATTTGCCATTGCTTTTTCTATGACCTCTTGCATAACAGAACGTTGTCTTTCGGTACGCTCGAAATCTGCGTTTCCCACATAACGAATTCGACTATAAGAAAGTGCCTGCTTTCCATTCAGTATCAGCGTTCCACCACCGTCCAGCAGATCGTCATCTTGATCGTCCCCCATAATCTCATTAACCTCACTGATTAAAATTTCATTGATTGTCTCTGCCTCTTCATCGGAAATTGTCATTTCAATGCCACCAACTGCATCAATAACATCTGCACATGCTTCAAATGTAAACAATACATAATCATCAATGCTAATGTCATAATTATATTCTAGAGTATCCATCAACAGCTCTGCACCGCCATAAGAATACGCCGCATTCAGCTTACCACTTCCGTAACCTGGAATTTGTACATAAGCATCTCGCATAAATGAAGTCATATAGATATCATTCGTTTTTGAATTAATGGAAACTAGGATCATCGAGTCACTTCTGCCTTGGTCCTCCTCCGGATCACGAGAATCTACGCCAATGACCAAAACGCTTTTCACATAAGATTCGTCCATACTGCCATCGGTGTAACTCCGATCTCCTGCAGAAACACGATCCATACTCAATATTCCAATCAATGCAATTACAGAGTACAGCACAAACAACATTACAATAATAATGCAAACCGTTTTAAGCAATCGACCTACAAAAGAACCATTTGGATTTTTTCGTTTTCTTCTCTTGCCACCGCTCGCTTGCCGTGATGAAATCTTACGCTTTTGTTGATTGCTTTGATTACTGTTATTATTATAGTAATACGGCTGATTTTGCGGACGGGATGATGCACTGGCGTTGTTTCGATTGGAACGATAATTATTATTATTTACTCCGCCATAATTTTGCCCATTGTTATAATACTGCCCATTATTATAATACTGCCTATTGTTTTGCGTTCTATAATTCGGTGGCTGCCCATAGGTATTGTAAGAATAGGGATTGTTTTGTGAATAGCCATTTTGAGAATTAACATTTTCATAGCCATTCCCAACATATCCATTTTGCGCCATTCGATTTTGTGCAGCTGCTTGCTGCCGAATCTGATCTGCACTCAATTCACGAGTATCATATGCGTCTGTGCTTTTTCCATCATTTGCGGCTTGAAAAAAAACCGTTTCTTCTCCATCGGTATTCTTTCCATTTTTATTTTTTCCCACTTCAAACGACCTCCTTCCTAAGGTCTTCAGATATCGCTTTTGAAATCACGAATCCTCAATTCCTTATTTTAACCGCCATGATTGTAATTAACGTTAAAACCAGGTGATAAACAAGGAAAAATTGCGCTGTCATTGTTTCATATGCACCAGTAAAAATATGAATCGTCGCCAGAACCAGTCCCAACAGTGCAGAAATCACTTGCATAATCACGCCTATAACCGAAGCACGTCGAACTCGTTTTGCGCCTAACAACAACTGTGCAGCACCAAATCCTTCGTTTCCCACAGTCATAGACGCACTGATGCACCCCAAATCTGACGTTTCGTGCTGGAATAGATGATGCATAGACGCTGGTAAAATTTTCATGAGATTCTCCGGATATTGAAACAGCTGATTGATGCGATGTAGTGTTACACAATGATCTACACAGCGAATTACCAAAGAAATATTCTCTTGCTTCAATACACGCATTTTACGCTGGATTGCAGCGTCTGCTGTAATACGTACTGTAAACATCGCAGATAATACGCCGCTCACAGATAAATAGACAATTTCGCCTTCTGTTTCCGCCATTTTTGCTTCTCGTGGTTTTGCCGGCAATCCTTCAATGTTGTGACTCACCATCATTTCTCGTCCGCCGAATAAAACACGCCGATTAGCAATCCATCCACACAGTCCTAAACCATCCTCACATACAAATTGATCCACCGACCGCAATACTTCATGATCGGGAATCGTATCCTCAAATGCTCCCTTTAATATACTTCCAGCGTGATGTGCTAAACTTGCCGCATCTAGTAACACCTCATCCACCTTCGCACCGGTGAACATCTTCAATCCGGCAATTTGTACAGAACCGGTAGGAAAAAGTTCACCTGCATCTACCAAAAGCGCATTGACGTCAAAAAAGTCATCTGCACTTTGATATCCCAAAAGTGCACTTCCAGAATTAGACGCTCGCTTGGATTCCCGTTCCAGTGGTAAATTGGAAATCAATGCACTTGCTAAACAGCAACAAGCTGTCAAAAATAATGAAAGCATAGAAAACAGCACACAAAACCAAGTCAAACTGAAATTTGTACCAAGTCGAACAAACGTCAAAAATAGTGACAAAACAAGCGATACAATAAAACTAATCGGTGTCATCGTACAGCACATCGTATCTGCCATATCACAAGAATACGTATATCGCAAAAAGTCGCAAAGCGCATCCGCCTTCCGTACTGCAGCAACAATAGGAACATCATGAATGATTCCTCTTGTAAGTAATTCCGCCATCTCCTCTTGTGACACATAAGACAGCACTCGCTTTTGTGTCTCTTTCGACAAAACTCGACAATTTCGCAATGCACGCCGTACCACAAAAAGCCGCCCAATTGCATTGCAAAACATTGCCAGCAACGCACAGGGAACATACAAATGAACCATTTCATGTGCCAACGCATCCGATCTTATTAGTACCAAAAGTGCGCCAATTGTGGCAATTACCATTGGAATTGCCGCCATACTGTCACTATCCGCATGAAGTTGAAAAATATGCAACAAACCTTTTTTTATCGTCGGAAATGATACACCAATACCGATAGCTGCCAAGCCCACTTCAATACCAGCAATTGCCCTTGCTGTTAAACTTTCTGTCCATGCATGGAGAACATAATTTTCCGCTTGTAGACTGATTTCTAAACCAGCACTCACCAATGTCAGAAGAAGAAGTATGATGCAGCGTACAAATATCACATTACGCAAGTTACAAAGCGTATTCCAAACCTGTTCCATATTATCCGGCGTATGATTGGATTCACCCATCTGTCGATAAGATTTTTGACGCATGGAGCGAAGCGAAGTCGGCTTATCCTCTTCACCGGGCAGTTCTTCCTGCAATACGTCCATCTTTTTTTTCGAAGAATTTTTTTCTTCCGTCAACTTTGGCTTTGGCTTCGGAATGACACCTGTGATAGAATTTTCTTCATAATTTGATTCCACTACAGAACGCCGGTGCTTTCTCTTTCGACGTTTTTCTTTGGCTCGTGTAGAATCTTGCATCTCCCGAATCTGTGGCTTATGATTATTCATCGTTTCCGTCACTTCTAAATTTGTCGGTGTCAGTTTAACCGCACTATCATAAGATTCACTGGAAATCTTTTGATCTTCATAACTACCTCTGCCAGATTTGATGTAGGATACTGCCTCTCGTTTTAGTTCTTGTGTCGGAAAGTGTTCCCGCATCAACGGCGAACCGCCAAGATTCAATGCTGTCTGTGCATCCTTTTTCGCTTTAATATTCGAAATTGTTGATTTAATATCTACAAGTTCTTCTTGTGATTCTGCTTTCTTCGTTACATGATGATATCCGGATTGTATATCAGGCAACGGTCGATCAGACGTCGCCGCAGAAAGCAGTTTCTCCGTTTCTAACGTTCCATGTGCCAACGGCTGATCCGCATCCCGTTGAATTTTGCTACGTTTTCCATCCGGACTATACTCTTCCAGAATATCCTCTATTGTAAATTTTGCCATATTATTTATCCTTTTATTCCATTTCCAATTGTTTTTTACTGCAATCGCTGCCTTACCGCCTCATACAAAAAAATCCCAGCAGCAACAGATGCATTCAGTGAATTTACTTTTCCACGCATCGGTAAGCTTAGCATTGCATCACACGTTTTTCCGACCAAGCGACTCACACCAAATCCTTCCGACCCAATAACAATTGCTGTACCACCGGTAAAATCCACTTTCGTGTAGTCCAATCCTGATGCATCTGTACCATAAATCCAAACACCTTGTTTTTTCAGCCATTCCATAGTGGACACCAAATTCGAAACACGTGCCACTGGCAACCAACTCACTGCCCCCGCAGAAGTTTTCTCAACAGTTGTTGTTAAAGACGCACTTCGCCGTTTGGGTAAAATGACACCGTGTGCTCCTGCAGCCTCTGCCGTTCGAATAATCGCCCCCAAATTGTGTGGATCCTGAATACCGTCACAAATAATCAATAGTGGCGACTCATTCTTTCCAGCTGCCATCTCCAATAATTCCTCTACTGTGACATATTTCGCACATGCCCCTTCTGCTACAACGCCTTGATGTACTGTACCATCGGTCATTTGCGTGAGCTTTGCATCAGTGACAATCTTGACGGGAATTTCTCGTTCCTTTGCACGATGAATAATTTCCTGTAAACCACCACTTTCTCGGTTGACATACACAGCATCAATTTCCATGCCACTTTTCAATGCCTCCATCACTGGATTTCTTCCGGCAATATAATTGTTGTCTTCTCGTTCATTTTCAGATGCACAATATTCTCTCCGAGAATATATGCTTGATTTTGATGTGTTTTTTCGATTTTGGGACATATACAATTCACTCCTATTACGAATATCCACATTTTTCATACATTCTATTATAACACAACTTTCAAAAAATTACAAGAGGGTTACAAAAAGAAATAAAGAAATAGCATTTTTACAAAAAAATTACGGTGTTCGTGAATGCCTTTATGCATTATAACCAACACCGCTCAAAAAATATCCTTTTTTTACTTTTCCAATATCAATATCTTACAATATTTTACATAATAGTACAGTTCCAATACAACTTAGCATAATCAGCACCAGTGTTCGAATCCATCCATAGCGACGTTTTGATAAATCCTTTGGCGACACTTCAGACAAAAACATATTGGCATCTGCCTGTGAAAGCTGCGGTGAAAATTCCGTCACATCCGGCTTTAAATAAAATACGGCTCTATCAAAATATAGACTATCCGGATGGTTGATTTCGATAATTTTTTTGTTTACACCTTTTACCATTTACCATTCCTCCTGCGATATGTGGAATGTTTTTCCACTTTCAAGTATGTGTCGGAAAGTCAAAATTTATACATTTTACCAATGAATTATAAACGGTGCCACAGGAATACCATTCTTTCCGTAAAGCGTCACCGCTCCGTAATTACGCCATGCATAACGTGCCGCTGTAGGATTCACCACTTCAGTGCTAGTCAAATAAACTGCATTCCCATCAATTTCTGCCTGTGCCGAATAATAAATCCCGTCAGAGCCAGCAAGCTCGAACAGTTCTGGCTCTCCGTGAAATTCCAATCCGTCTTTTGCATTAGAAAAGAAAACTTTAACGCCATGTGCCTCCGGTGTAAAAGATTGCATCAGCGGTCCAAACGCTGATTCAGCTGAAAGTCCATAACTGAGATACGCCGCTTGCAAAGCCAGACGATGTCCTATTGCGTGCTTATTAATTGGGTGAATATTTCCAAATTCGCCTTGATCCAATGCCACAACGAGTCCCATTTCTCGCATAAAATGGAATACCCGATATTGTGCCAGACGAATTTTACTCCAAGACGCATTCTCCGGCGTGTCAGCATAAGCAAACATTGGAAGCTGTACCAACACGATAGGTAAATTATCATTTTCAAAATCCGTTCGCCAGCGAAGCACCAATTGACGCAACAGCGTTTCATAAGTGTCTGGGCGGTGGTCGTCATTTTCTCCTTGGTAGTAAAATACACCTGCTAACGTAAACGGTAAAATCGGCTGTAGCATAGCATGATACATTCCAGATGGACGATAAGGACTCTTTATGCCCATCGGTCCCGGCCATTTATTCTCCCCACAGCGACGAATAATTTCATCCCACGACATATTACCATCTTCTCTGTAACATTTTTCCATTTTCTTCGACCACTGCTCATAATATACCAAGTATTCATTATATTCTGCAATCATTTCCTCATCTGTTTTTTCCTCTGTCTCCCTTTGATAGTCCTCCAAATAGGCATGACCGGCAGAAATATCTTCCAAATCCGATTCCGGCAGCCAACAGCTAACCGATGAACCGCCAAAGTTGCAGCCAATGATACCAACCGTCACACCCAATTGCTCTGCCAATTCCTTTGCCGCCAAATATGCCGCTGCCGACCAAGTCCCAGCGGTTTCCTTCGACGGCAATTCCCAGCATGCTTTCTCAAGATCCGCTTCATACGCCTCGTCTTGAAATGTATTTCTTGGTACTTGAAAATACCGCACATTGGATTCTTCACATTTTTCCAACTCTGCTTGCCCATACTTTTCATTCTGTAGCATAAACTCCATATTTGACTGTCCACCAGCCAGCCAGACCTCGCCGAATGCTATATCTGAGAAAACATAATGATTTTCTGCGCTCGATGCAGTTAAAGTACAGTTCGTTCCAGCACCGGTGCTAGGCAAAGTAACACGCCATTTCCCATTTATTGCCACAGTGCAAATTGCAGAAAGATTTCGCTCTGGAATCGAAACGGTGATTTGTTCACCGGGAGTACCATTGCCAAAAATTGCAATATTTTTATTCCGCTGCAAAAGAAGATGATCCGTAAAAATCGGTGCTAATGAAAACATAAAAAGTCCGCCTTTCAAAATTATTACTGTCCCCACGAAACCACATTTTTTCTATTATATCATAACAAAAAGAAAAATGCAACAAAAAAACAGCAACACATTTCATGCTGCTGCTTTTTTTCATAACAAAAATCTTATTTTCGATTATTCTTCGTTTTCTTTTTTGCTATATCTGCTTTCTTCTACTGCACGAATTGAGAGGGAAATCCGCTTTTTTGGAATATCGATACCAATAATCCGTACATTTACGGTATCGCCAACGGATACAACATCTTTTACGTTTTCAACACGTCTATCTGCCAGCTGTGAAATATGAATCAAACCATCCACACCATCAGTTACTTGTGCAAACGCTCCAAAAGGTGTAATAGAAACAACTGTTGCCGGAACAACGTCATCAACCTTGTAATTCTCCTGGAACTTCACCCATGGATTATCCTCAGGTTTCTTATAACCCAAAAAAATCCGATTATTTTCCCGATCCAAGTCCTTGATGTAAACCTCGATATAATCACCAACGTTGACCACTTCAGATGGATTTTTGATGCGATTCCAAGACAGTTCAGAAATATGAACCATACCATCGATGCCACCCAAGTCAACAAAAGCACCATAACTTGTCAAGGATTTTACCTCGCCCTTGTATACCTTGCCAACTTCTGCGGTTTCCCAAAAAGCCTGCTTTGCAGCATCCTTTTCTACTTTGACAACTGCACGAATCGACCCAACTGCTCTTCTGCGATGTTCATTGACTTCCAAAATAACAAAACGTTTCTTTTCCTTTACCAAGGAATCCATTTCTGCACCTTTCGGCAGACCGCTTTGTGATGCTGGGATGAATACCCGTACACCAGTATAATGGATAATCACGCCACCCTTGACTACAGCAGCAACTGTACCTTCTAAGATGGTATGTGCTTCGTACGCCTTCATAATTTCTTCAAAGCCTTTGATTTCATCAACCTTCTGCTTCGAAAGGGTTACGATGCCCTCTTGATCGTTAATCTTTGTGACAATCAGATCCAGCTCATCGCCAACAGAAACGATATCGGCAGGAGTTTTTGTTGGGTCATCCGTCAGTTCACTAAGCGGTACATAACCAGTGTGCTTCGTGCCTACGTCAACGATTACTTCGTTATTATTCAATGAGCAGATGATACCCTTCACTCTTTCTCCCGTATGTATTTTTTTGAAGGACTGATCCAATGCTTCTTCGAAGTTGATATCCTCCTCCAAGTTGTTGTTTTCCATAATTTCGGTCATAGTTTGTTGAACCTCCTTAATGATATGTGCCGGTGTGGACGCGCCGGCTGTAATCCCGATTTTCTCGGCATTACCTAGGTCTAAAGCGTAGAGTTCATCCGAATTTTCGATATGATAAGACCTACAGTTCTGCTTGCAGACATGATACAGCTTCACTGTATTGGAACTATGTCTGCCGCCCACAACGATCATCAGGTCTGATTTGCGGGAGAGTTTGTCTGCATCGGATTGTCGCACCTGTGTGGCGTGACAAATTGTATCATAAACCATAATATTCGGGTTGTCCTTAGAAAGAATCCCTAAACACTTTTCCCATACTAATATATTATACGTGGTTTGTGCAACAATTGCAAGCTTTTTATAAGAATTCCAAAAATTTTCTTGAAAAAAATTGTCTAGAGCTTCTGCACTTTCAAAAACAAAACAGTTCTCTTTACAATGTCCAACAATTGCTTCTACCTCCGGATGATTTTTATCACCTGCAATCAGGACAAAGTCGCCAGTTTCAGTATGCTTTTCCACGATTCGATGTATTTTTGCAACAAATGGACAAGTAGCATCAACATAAGGGTTCCCTGTATCATCCAATTCCCCATAAACCTTAGCACTAACACCATGCGATCGAATAATCACACATTCGTTTGGATGTAGTTCATCGATTCGGTTCACAATACGTGCTCCCTTACGCATCAAATCATTCACTACGTCTTGATTGTGAATGATAGGACCTAATGTTGCAACAGAGTCGTATTGTTCCAAAGCTTCATAGCAAAGCTTTACTGCTCGATCTACACCAAAACAAAATCCAGCAGAATCTGCCACGATAATTTTTGTCACCATCTATTCCTCCGTTTGTTCTGTTGAATTTTCCGCTACCTTAGCTTGACGTTCTTGTTTTCGTTTTTCCTTTGCAATTTCGACAGACGTTTTTTTCTTGGGCTCATCGTGAACAATTGGAAACGGTGGGTTTTCTTCTACCAAAAAATGAATTTCATCCATAATGGCTTTCTTCATAGCGTGTACATCATGAGGCGTAGAACTTTCGTTCAATCCATAATCCGCCGGATAAATCGGTGTACCTATTCGCACACAAATTTTACTGCGAAAGTGAAAATTATTTGAATCAAACACCAATCCAATGGGTACAACCGGTTTTCCACTCTTTGCTGCAAGCATACACATACCACTTTTTCCACGACCGACCTTCCCGTTAGTATGACGAGTACCCTCTGGAAAGATTGTTAAATTTCGGCCTTTTTTTAGTCGTCTTTCCGCTTCTTCTAACATATTATAATCTTTCTTTTTCTCATCAGAAAGCGGAAAGGCACCCATAAACCGAATAAACGATCCAAACACTGGCACACGAAACAAGTACTCTTTTGCTATATAGTTAAACGGCTTGGGATGTGCCATTGCTACTAACACAGGGTCTAAATAACTACGGTGATTTGATGCATAAATTGCAGCAGTTCCTTTTGGTGCATTTTCTCGTTCTTCAAAAGAAATACGATAATAAAAGAAAAATAAAAAACGCACCAAATAATACGCCAAACGATAGAAAAAAGCTACAATATAATAGCTAAAATTGTATTTCATTGTATCCGTCTCCTGTCAAGTTATTCCAACTCTAGCCGTTCCTTGATCAAATCCTCCAGAGCTTTGTACACTTCGTGGAAACCCATGGTTGTTGTATCCAGCAATACCGCATCCTTTGCCTGTTTCAAAGGTGATACTTTTCGATGTGTGTCCTGATAATCTCGCTGACGAATATCCTCTAAGATTTGCTCATACGTTGGGGCATCCTGTTTGCCTTCCAGTTCCAAGTATCTTCGACTAGCACGCTCCTCCACAGAGGCGGTCAAATAAACTTTCAAGTCGGCATCCGGCAAAACCACTGTTCCAATATCTCTGCCATCCATAATAACATTATTTTCTCGAGCAATTTCCCGTTGCTTTTCCGACAAATACGCCCGTACCTCCGGCAATGCTGAAATTTCTGAAGAACGCATCGAAATTTCCGACGTACGAATTTCATCCGTCACGTCTTCTCCATCTAAAAATACACGCTGTGTACCACCTAGATATTTCAATTCTACGTCACAATGTTTTAGCTTTCGCAAAAAAGACTCCCGATTGTCAAATCGACCGGCATATAATGCCACTGTCCGATAAAGTGCACCAGTATCTACGTAAATAAAACCGAGTTCAGATGCCACTTCTTTGGCAATACTACTTTTTCCCGCTCCCGCAGGACCATCAATGGCGATTTTTAGTGTTTTCATAAGGCTGTTTCTACTCCTTTATGTATTAGTCATCATATTTTTAATCATTTCCGACTACGGTATCAGAGTATTCCTGCCATTCCAATGCCAGCACTGTAACCGGTAGAAAAAGCAATTTGTAAATTAAAGCCACCGGTGAAACCGTCCACATCCAAAACCTCACCTGCAAAATAGAGATTTTTACACTGTTTGGATTCCATAGTTTTGGCATTAATTTCTTGAACTGATACACCGCCTCGTGTGACAATTGCTTCATCGATAGGACGAAACCCACGAATATGCAGGGGAACAGCTTTCAGAAAATCGCCTAGATGCTGTCGCTGTACACGAGTAACACTGTTAGCTTTGGTATCCGGTGCAATTTGACATTCTCGCAACACTGGCAAAATCAGCCTCGCCGGCAACAGCTTCCGCAAAACATTTCCAATATCTCGGTTCTGATTTTCCCGCAAGTCCCGCTGTATTCGCCGATCCAATTTTTCCGAATGCAATCCCGGTTTCAAATCAATTTCTAAGTGATATTGCATTGGGTCACCCTTTCGCATATATGCACTGGCACTAAGTACCAGCGGTCCAGATACGCCAAAATGGGTAAACAGCATTTCACCCAATTCTTCAAATATACACTTCTCTCCGAAATAAAGCCGCAGCGTCACGTTCCGTAGAGAAAGTCCTATAGCATCACGACACCATGTCTCCTTTGTCACTAAAGGTACAAGGGATGGCTGCGGTGAAACAATTGTGTGTCCGGCTTGCATCGCAAAACGGTAACCGTCTCCACAAGAGCCCGTCTTGGGATAAGACAAGCCGCCAGTCGCAATCAGCGTTGTCCCAGCTCGTACTTCTCCACCGTCTGTAAGGCGTATCCCTACACAGCAACCATCCTCGATTATCAAAGACTTTGCTCTGCCTCGAATAACTGGAATACCAGCTTTTCGCACACACTTTTGCAGTGTCACAACAATATCTTCCGCACGATCAGACATTGGAAACACTCGATTTCCTCTTTCTGTTTTCAAAGGCACTCTATGTGATTCAAAAAAATCCATTACATTCTGTGGTGTGCATCGAGAAAATGCACTATAGAGAAACTTCCCGTTTCCGGGAATATTTGTAAAAAAAGTATCCCGATCGCAATTGTTCGTCAAATTGCAGCGTCCTTTTCCAGTAATACGCAATTTCCGTCCCAGCTGTTCGTTTGCTTCTAAAATCGCACAGTGTTTTCCAACATCGGCGGCTGTCAATGCAGCAAAGATTCCTGCCGGTCCTCCACCGATACATAAATGGTCAATATCCATAATTCCTTTCCGCTTGTTTTTATCCAAGCTCTAACTCGTTTTATTTTTTCTTAAGTTTTCTTGTCCTTGCGAGCAGCTTTGCTCGTCTCGCCTGCGTTGCATTGTTATCTACGCAATACCCACGACTCGTCAGTACTAAAACGTCCCCTTCTTTTACTTCCAAGGGAAGTTCTTTTCGTGAAATATCCTGCATTCCACTGTCCGTCTCTAAAACTGCTATATCGCCCTCAAAGCGTTCTAAAACAACCATCGTTTATCCTTTCTCTGTAGTCACAGTCAGTGTTTCTCCATCAGATGTGATTTCTACCGTGCCATCTTTGTCGGTTCTCCAAATTTGCGTACCGCAGTAAACTTCCAATCGCTCTAATGCTTCGCTTGTTGGATGTCCATAAGAGTTGTCGGCTTCACAAGAAATTACCGCATAAGACGGTTGCATTGCACCCAAAAAAGCTTCTGTTGATGACTCCTTGCTGCCATGATGTCCTACCTTTAACACATCCACCGATTGTACCTGTCCAGCTTCTAATAAGTCCGTTTCTTCCGGTTCAGAAGCATCACCCGTAAAGAAAAAGCTTGTTTCACCGCAAGTCAAATAAGCACAAATGGAGTAATCGTTCAGTGAACTATAATCTGTACCTGGAGATGGAATAATTTGCAAAGATGCACTACCTAAATCCAACGTCATTTCCTCTGCTGTAGTAATGGAAATATCATTTTTTTCAATTCCATCTAAAAAATTTTCATACGTCTGTGTCGTAGGAATCATGCTATCCGGCAAGTCTGGCATCATTGCATTTTCAATGGTCAAATCCGAATAATCTGCCGCATAATCCAACAATATCGAAAAACCACCAATGTGATCTGCATGTGGATGGGTGCAAATAATCCAATCCAACGTTTCTACGCCATATTGCTGTAAATCCGCCAAGACATCATCACCTGCGCTTTGCTCTCCAGCGTCAATTAAAATGGATGCGCTGTCCGTTATAATCAACGTACTGTCGCCTTGTCCCACATCGAGAAAATAAACTGTACAGCTTGTACCTTCGTTATCGTTGTCACCGCCACCAAAAGCTTGACGAATGGCATCAGTCAGCCAATTTTCTGCGTCATCCATAGCGCATCCTGAAAACAGCGTCATGCTGCATACGAGCAACAATGATGTCATAATCTTGCAAATGTGCTGTCTTTTCATTTACTCGCCCCCTATATAGTTATAGCCTTTATGGCAATCTACGAAGTTTTCGTTCTGCCAATTGTTCTTTTGTCATCAAGACTTTTCGTGGTTTTGCGCCCTCATACGGACCAATAATACCTAGCTGCTCCAATTCGTCCATCATTCTCGCAGCACGGGCATAACCCAGCTTCAAACGCCGCTGCAGCGAAGACGTAGATGCCTGTCCAGCTTCAACAACAAATTCGATAGCACGCTCTAAAACTTCCTCATCGCTGCCCGGCTCCGGCTGCGTGGAATCTGCTGTCGCCTTCTGCTCTTTTTGTTCCGCCTTGATGATAGGAATATTTTGCTCTACCTGTTCCATAACTTCATTATTATACTGTGTCTGACTCTGTTCCTTGATAAAATCAACTGCTTTTTCGATTTCTTTTGTCGATGTAAAACAACCCTGTACACGAATTGGCTTAATTTTTCCATTTGGTAAATACAGCATATCACCATGACCGAGCAGCTTTTCAGCACCACCACTGTCTAGAATTGTTCTGGAATCCACTTGAGACATAACCGATAGTGCAATACGACTGGGAATATTTGCTTTAATCAAACCAGTGATAATATCCGTAGTAGGTCGCTGGGTTGCGATAATCAAATGCATTCCGGCAGCTCTCGCCTTTTGCGCCAGACGACAGATTGCATCCTCTACTTCTTTCGAGGTCGTCATCATCAAATCAGCCAGCTCATCAATAATTACAACAATTTGTGGCATCAGTTCTAAACTGCTATCCGGTTGAGATACCAATGCATTATAATCTTCTAAGTCACGAACGCTGTTTTCAGCAAATAAATTATACCGTCGCTGCATTTCCTGTACTGCCCAATTTAACGCTCCAGCTGCTTGCTTTGGGTCTGTAACCACTGGTATCAGCAGATGTGGAATTCCCTCATAGACCGTAAATTCAACAATTTTGGGGTCGATCAAGATTAATTTTACCTCATCCGGTGCAGCATGATAGAGCAAACTCATAATAATCGAGTTGGTGCAAACTGATTTTCCAGATCCCGTTGCACCGGCGATAATCATGTGCGGCAACTTTGCAATGTCTCCCACAATTGTATTTCCAGCAATGTCTCGTCCAACACAAAAAGTCAATTTACTCTTCGACTTTTGAAAACTATCACTTTCTAGAATTTCCCGTAATGAAACGGTATCTTTATGGCTATTGGGAACCTCAATACCAATCACCGGTTTTCCCGGTACCGGTGCCTCAATTCGAACGCCTTGTGCCGCCAAGGATAGTGCGATATCGTCGGCAAGACCGGTGATTTTGGATACCTTGACACCAGCCGCCGGTTGAATTTCATAGCGTGTCACCGATGGACCTCGAGAAATTCCCGTAATCCGAACGGTTACGCCAAAGCTATTCAATGTATCCACCAAAATATTGGCATTATCCTTCAATTCTTGTTCCGCAGCTTGATCTTTCGCACGACTGACACCTGGCTGAAGAAAATCTAACGGTGGAATTTGATAAGGGATTGCAGGTGGCTCCGGTACTCTTTCTACCGGCTTCACAGCTGGAACAGATGTTTCCGTTGATGGAATTTCCTCTGGAAACAACGGTACATCTACGTTCATATCATATCCCAAAAAATCATTTCCATATTCCGGTGAATTCGATTGATAATCATGAATCAAATCATCAAACTCCGTAACATCTGCCGGTTCTGTCGATTGATCCGCCACTGTTTCTTCCGATTCCCAAGTTTCTTCGTCCATCTCCGTACCTAATAACCAGTCTGCAAACTTTTTTAGCGTTTGAAATCTCGGGCGTTTCTCCTCCGGCATTGTTTCTTCCGGTAATGTCGCTTCTGCATCCGACGGCTCATTTCGCCAAATATCTCGTAATTTTCGGAATGGGAAGAAAATTCCAGTGAACAGCTGTTGCATACTCAAATCTAACATCCACATAACCGCTACAAATAGTAGCACGATAATGATAATTCTCGCACCAGTTTTACCTAAAATTTTTATTAATGGGTACGCCAAAACAGCACTAATTACACCGCCACATTGGAACGCATTCTTTGCTGCTGTTTTATATAAGTAGACGATTGCACGAAAGAAGCCTTTTTTTGCAATATCACCAACAAAAATTATCTGAATAAAACTGCTAACTAAAACGGTCAGCAAAAAGCCGAAAGTCAATCGCTTTGAGAGCGTCATACGTGTATGTCGTTCTGTGCAATACGCCGTCCACAATAATATAATTGGAACGATAACAATTGAAAAGCCAAACACACCTCTTACAAATTGGTGTAAACAATACCAACCTGCACTACCTTGAATAAAAGCGAGTAGAAAAAACAAAATTGCCGCTGTAAACAATAATACTGACTGAAATTTGGTGTTTCCCTCCTGCCGATGCTTCAGCTTTTCTAACGCCTTGTCCGTTTCTGTATTCGTCTTTTTTAAAGCACCGCCTTTTTGCGTAGAAGAGGCTTTGCTTTTTGTATTTTTCCCTTTTTGTGCCAAAACGGCACCCCTTTCTTTTGAAATAATTCTGTATCTATACTCTCCCACTACGTTTCGGATTCGGTATAACGAAGTGGCTTTGTTTCAATCAAATGGTATAATTCTTCCACTGCATCGTGAATATTTCCAAGTCGATCGATAAGTCCACAGGAAACTGCTTCTTTTCCGGAAAGCACAGTTCCCATATCCGTTGTCATTTCTTACGTATTACGCATCATTTGATCCAATTGTTTCTCTGAAATACGGCTATTGTGCAAAATAAAATCATTGACACGGTCTTGAATTTTAGAAAGATACACCATTGTCTGCGGTACACTTAAAACCATGCCATTCGTACGCACTGGATGAAGCGTCATAGATGCCGAAGGAACAATCATCGAAGTATCTGCACTGACTGCCAATGGAATACCAATGGAATGCCTATCGCCTAAAACCAATGATACCGTAGGCGTCTCCATACCGTCAATCATTTCAGCAATTGCGAGACCCGCTTCCACATCACCACCCATGGTGTTCAATAGAATCAACAAGCCTTCTATGCTTCTGTCCTGCTCAATAGCAATCAGTGCCGGTAAAATATGCTCATATTTCGTTGTTTTGGTGTCTTCCAGCAAGATAGTATGCCCCTCGATTTGACCAATCACAGTCAAGCAATGAATCAAATGCTTCGCATTTTGCGAACGTACTTGACCGGTTTCCTCTACCATTTGTGCTTGATCCAACTGCTCAGAGGTTTCAGATTTCGTAGATTTTTTCTCTTGTTTCGACATAATATTTTCTGTTCCTTTTATAATAAAAATTACATATGATATAAGAACAGTTTGCCCTTTCAGTGACAAGATATACTACGATTACATATTATGTATTATAACATACTTCTTTGAAAAGGTCAAGATCAAAATCAATCTCTCTCAAATTTATACAAAATTACGCCTCGAATATATCTCGAAAAAATTTTTCAAAAAAAATTGCAAAAAAGGCTTGACAAATGATTTTCTTTATGCTATAATAATAAACGTTGTGAGACAATCAGGCGATTTCTTACACAATGCATTTTTAAATCAGTCGATTTTTTTGATGAAATCGCAATAATACACTGTTTTCCCTATTATTTTTTATGTGCCCATAGCTCAGCTGGATAGAGTGATTGGCTACGAACCAGTAGGTCGGGGGTTCGAATCCCTCTGGGCACGCCATTTTATAGATAAACGTGTAAATGACGCCTGTGCTGTATGTTGTGGCACAGGTGTTTTTTTATCTCATTGCATTTTTACTCGTTGTATCACATAAGTATTATTTTAACTATGTTATGATGCAATAGAAAAAGCGTCCAGTAAAATCACTAAACGCTTGGTGCCGATGGTGGGACTTGAACCCACACGCAGTTGCCTGCAACAGATTTTGAGTCTGTCTCGTCTGCCAATTCCGACACATCGACAACTAACAATATATATTATAGCACATTCTTTTTCGTTTGTCAAGTACTTTTTTTCAAATTTTTTCAAAAAATTTTTGAAGGAGGCATATTCGTGGATCTTACGATACATAACTCTGGTTTTGGGCAGATGTTTGGCGTACCTAATATTGTTGTAGACCAATATTTAAAACTGGCAACACCTTCTCAATTAAAAGTTTTGCTCTACTTACTTCGCCACAGCGGTGAGCCACTTCAAACAGAAACAGTTGCACGAGCACTTTCAATTCCAACAGAACTAGCAGAAGAATCTGTCTTATTTTGGCAGCAGACAGATCTTTTTGCACCCGTATCTGTTGTCTACAAGAATCAAGCAGAACAACATCCAGTTGATGACAAACCGCAGCCGGATCACAATCCTGCAAATGACCAGGAGTACGCTCCGCCATTAAACACATCATCTACTGCAAAAGCTGAGGAGATTCCTTCAAAATCAACAGAATCTAATGAAAAAAAGACACATATTTCAAAAAAGGAATATGCCACGCCCCTTTCCAGTGCAAAAAATGGGGAACTGTCCCCTATAGAAATCGCCGCTGCGCTAGAGAAATCAGAGGATTTAAAAAATCTCTTCCGTATGTCAGAACAACAAATGGGGCGTCCTCTGCGACACGTAGAGCAGAAAGCTTTAATTTGGATGCACGACTATTATAATATCGGCAGCGATATTATTTTAACTGTACTGCTCTATTGTAAATCTATTGATAAGTGCAGCGTGTCTTATGCAGAATCTATCATCATTGCTTGGTGGAATGACGGCTTGCAAACACTATCTCAAGTGACAGAAGCAATTAACGATATGGAACATCGATGCAGTTTTACCGGAAAAATTCAAAAACTTTTTGAAATGCAGCGTCGTCCAACTCCGAAACAGCAAGATTATATCAACCAATGGCAAGATCAAAATATTCCAATGGAGCTAATCACATACGCTTACGAAAAAACGTTGGAAGGCACCGAAAACAACAAGCTATCCTTTGAATATTTGAATAAAATTTTAACACGTTGGGTACAAGCCGGTTATCAGACTCGAGAAGATGTAGATACCAAAGACCAACCGCCAGTAAGTCATGCTAACGCTGTCTCCAAATCGAAACGGTACAGTGACAAACAAGTCATTCCAGAAAGTGAACACGCAGACGATTATCGCTCGTTCATCTACAATATTGATGAATAATTGAAATAAGGAGAGACGACTATGAATGAAACGCATCTAGAACGTGCTATGCAAATCATTTCCAATCGACGCTGCACTGCGCAAAACGATCAACAAGAACGCATTCAAGAAATCGAAGATAGAATCCCAGAAATTGTTGAAATTAACCGTCAACTATTCCGTACGAGTCGAGAGTTATTTCAAATGATTCAAAATGGCGTAAATGTAGAAAAAAAAGTCGCATCACTACAACAACGAAATGAACAAGCGCAAGAAATGGTACAACAGCTCTTGGTGCAAAATGGATATCCTACTGATTATCTGAAAATTCATTATACTTGTGAAAAATGCCAAGACACCGGTTATTCTAATAACGCTTATTGCAGCTGCCTGACAAATTTATGTGCTAAGCTAGCAACAGAAGAGTTAAACAAAAGCGTACAATTTCTGACTAGCGACTTTTCCTCTTTTTCACTAAATTATTATCAAGGAATCCAGACAGAAAGTGGAAAAAGTTGTTATCGTGCTATGGAATCTATTTACCTTTACTGTAAAGAATATGCGCATAATTTTTCCCTTTCTTCCCCAAGTATTCTCTTCTACGGAAAAACAGGGCTTGGAAAAACACATTTATCTTTAGCCATCGCCAACGAGGTTCTACAAAAAGGCTTTCACGTCTTATACGATTCTGTCATCAATTTTTTACGACATGTAGAGAAGGAGCACTTCGGCAAGGATCATAATGAAACCGATACATTAGAATTGCTTCTATCCTGCGACTTACTCATTTTAGATGATTTGGGAACGGAATTTCACTCTCAATTTTATCAGTCTACGATCTATAATATCATTAACACACGCATGAACCGCCACAAGCCAACCATTATCAGCTCTAACTTCGATTTTAACGATATTTCTCATCTTTATGAAGAGCGCATTACTTCTCGCATTTTTTCTACTTACACAGTACATCACTTTGTAGGCAGCGATGTCCGCATTTTAAAAAGGAAAATAGGCGAAAAACAGAATTGACAAATCCAATTTTTTATGATATGATAAATATGAAAATCATCTCGAAAGTCATCGATGAAAGGAACATTTGACATGAAAAAATGCGAAATTTGTGGCGAAATGCTGCAAGATAATACCAAGTTTTGCTCCAACTGTGGTGCAGATGTTACTGCAATACAACACTTTGAAGAACCGCAACCAGATGCACCTTATTCATATGTCCAATCGGAAATAGACAACACTGCATTTGAATCTCAGACAAGTGATTCATCAGGAATACCTAAAACGCAGTCAAATCCAGTCAATTCTCAGCCGCTCTCGCAGCAGTCTCAGGTACCACCAAATTCCTATGACTATGATGCAGGCGATGAAAATTCACATAATGAAAATCCTTACGTACAAAACAGTATTCCACCAAATAACAATTTTGAGCAGCAAATGCCACCGACCTATGAGAATTCATATAACAACCCCTATTCCAGCGGATACAGTTCTGTTCCTTATCCACAACAACCAGACTAAGCACCAACCAGTGGAAAGAGTATCGCTTCTATGGTATTGGGCATTGTTTCCATTCCTACGTGTTGCTTCTGCGGCATCGGCATAATCGTGGGCATCATTGGATTGATTCTCGGTATTGTTGTACTTAGAGAACAACCAACAATGCCTTATCCAACAGGAGATACGAATAAGATTTCCAAAAACAGCCGTTCTTTTGCTATTGCCGGTATCATTTGTTCCATTATTGGTATTATTTGCTCAGCACTTTTCATACTCCTTTGTCTAATCGGTGAAACAGACACACTAATTTACGAAACAGACACAACTTCCTCTGCAAGCCGTTTCTATTATATGATTGGTTAATTGGTGAAGTAATGTCAACAAATCTTTAAAGGAAAAAACAATGGAAAAAATATTACTATTCCCCGGCAAACGCTCAGATAATGAAATCGCTTTTATTGCAAAGACAGCGCAAAAACTACGATTGCGGTTTACAGAAATTACTAATTTTGATGAAAATCAAACACTCGGTATACTTTCCGGTTTTCAGCAAACAAGCAAATTTTCACATTCTACGCTAGATGCTCCAGAATCAGCAGACATCCCTGACGCCGGTATTCTATTATTATGCAATTGCAAAGACTCGCATATTGACAAGCTTTTAACGTCGCTACGATGTGCCGGCTTACAATCGATCTACAAAGCCGTTTTGACGTCTACCAATATCCATTGGCGTGTAGCACAGTTGTCCTATGAATTGCAGTCAGAACGAGAAAAACTAAAATAATAAAAAAAGCTTTGACGACTTTACTCGTCAAAGCTTTTTTATTTTCATTATATCGGAAATGTCAGTGTAATCGTTGTCCCCTCTCCTTCTTCACTTTCTAATTCAACTTCTGCATGATGTAATGCTGCACCATGCTTGACAATGGATAATCCCAAACCAGTTCCACTAACAGCTTTCGAATGGCTCTTGTCTACACGATAAAACCGCTCAAAAACACGAGCCTGTGCCGAAGCCGGTATACCAATACCTGAATCGCTAATCGATACGACTATTTTTTGTTCTTCTTTTTGAACAGAAATCCATACATAACCGTCCTTCTTGTTGTATTTTATTGCATTTTCACATAAATTATATATCATTTCCATAAGCACTTGTCGAATTCCAAAAACTGTGCCATGACTGCCCTTAACAGCAAGCGTGATTCCATTCTTGTGTGCAATAGGCGTCAATTGCTTCACTACATTGCGTGATACCTCTAATAAATCCACTTGTTCTCGGTCTAATGTAACCTCGTTTTCGTCTAATTGCGACAACTTGATAATATCTCCAATCAGTGTGATTAAACGCTGAGATTCTTCATAAATCTTCCCCGCAAAATGTGGAATATCTTCTTGTCTTACGATACCACCTCGTATAATTTCTGCAATACCAGAAATAGAAGTCAAGGGGGTTTTCAGTTCGTGAGAAACATTTGCAGTAAATTCTCGGCGATAACGTTCCTGTTCTTCTTTTTCTGTAATATCCAGCACCAATATCACTGCACCCACCAAATCCTCCTGCACATTCTCATCATGTACTGCGCTGGCAATAATCTGATAAACACGCCCATTTAATTCTAAATTTTGCTGTGTATGCCGTCCTTGCAATGCGCTATCTACTACATTGCGAAAATTTTCACTGCGATTGACAGATAACAAACTCTGATACGTAAAATCTGGTATCATGGAAAAAATTTTCATAGTACTCTTGTTGTACGACAAAATCTGATAGTTATGGTCAATAACAAACAATCCCTCACTCATGTTCTCGGTAATCATAGAAAATTCGTGTTGCTGCTTTTGAATCTCCTCAATTTTCAAATTAATTTCACGATTTTGTGCCACAATTCGCTGCAAAAATGGCGATAATTCGTCATAGGTTTCTACCTGTTCCGGATGACGTAAATCAATCTCACTAAGCGGCTTGACAATCTTTTTTGAAACACGGTAAGAGAGTAATCCGGCAAAAATACAAGTTGCCAGTAAAATAAAACAAAACGGTGTCAGCATTCCTCCCACCAAAAGCAAAACGGAACTTTGTGCCGTCGCCATACGCAAAACAGTCCCATCTGCTTGTCGAATCGCATAGTAAAGCGTATTTTCTGAAAGCGTAGAAGAACGTCGCACGCTAATACCAGAGCTATTTTCCATCGCCTCTTTTATTTCCTCTCGGTCTGCATGATTTTCCATCTCGTCGCTATTATATTCATTATCAAAAAGTACAGTTCCGTCTTCAACTACCCATGTAATTCGATAATTATCCCCCTCCAAATGTTCCAAATAATCCATACCACTTTCATTCATTCCCTCAGATACAAAAGCTGTCGCCGCTTTCAGTTCGTCTAAGCGCAAATCTTGAAAATGTTCGTACAATACTCCTATTATTAATCCCAAGCTCAATAATAGTGCCAATAACACTACCTTAATCGTCGAAAGAAAAATTCGTTTGGTCATAGATTCCCATCTCCTGCCCGATAACCAATACCTCGTACGGTTTCAATACACTTTCCACATTCTCCCAACTTCTGCCGTAAATGCCACACATGAACATCTACTGTCCGACTTTCCCCGTCAAAAGAATAACCCCAAATCTGATTAAGCAGTTGATCACGAGTAAAGACAATTCCAGGATTTTCCAAAAGTAAACAGAGCAGTTCAAATTCCTTTAATGTGAGGCTCACTGGTTCTCCAGCCGCAAAAACAGTATGTCGAATCGGATTGACTTCCAGCTCTCCAAATATCAGCACTTTTTCCATCCCATTGTTCTTTTCCGTTCGACGCAATACCGCCTTGACTCTTGCCACCAACGCCATCATGCCAAACGGTTTTGTAATATAATCATCTGCACCACTGTCTAGCCCAACTACCTGATCGTATTCTGTACCCTTTGCAGTTAAAATCATAACTGGTAAGGACTTGGTCTTACTGTCACGCCGTACTTTCTTGAGGATTTCTAATCCGCCCTCCTCCGGCAACATCAAATCCAAAAGAATCAAGTCCGGCAAGTGTTCGTGCATCGCATTCAAAAATGCGGACGGCAAAGCAAATCCCTTGGCATCCATTCCGGTGTTACACAATGTATAAATCACCAGTTCCCGAATATTATCGTCGTCTTCTACAAAATAAATCATACCATATCGCTCCTCATTCGTTTTGGAATATAGGGAAAAGTAATGCCACCCTGTTTACAAACAAAAAGCAAGAACGGTAAAAATCCCCGATTTCTTGTTTTTTTCATCTAAGGAAAAATTTTCCACGTTTTCTCTACTTTTACTTTCAAATCAGATTATTTTTTCACGTGTTCACCAGTAATGGCATAAATCACCCATTCAGAAACATTGACTGCATGGTCACCGATGCGCTCCAGATACTTTGCAATCATTAGCAGATCCAGTGCCTGTTCTGCACCACTATCGCCGGACTCGATAAGTGCAGCAATTTCATGGAATATCTTCAAAAAAAGTGCATCAATATTGTCATCCTCTGTCGCAACTTTCTCCTCCAATTTCTGATCCAGCTTTACGTAAGAATCCACGCTATCCGTCACCATCACAATAACTGCGTTTGCCATCTCCTTGATATGCACCTTACTGGCAAAATCCTTATGTTCTGATTGATTCTTCGTAATATCTGCAATATCAAAAGCCTGATCACCAATTCGCTCCAAATCTGAAATCATACACAACGCTGAAGAAACAGTCCTCAAATCGGTTGCTACCGGTTGCTGTTTCAAGAGCAACCTCATACAAAGTCGCTCAATGTCTCGTTCAAAGTCGTCGATTTCCGATTCAATATCAGAAACTCTTTTGGCAGAACCCGGGTCGTTCTCCAAAAGTCCCTGTATTGCCGCACTAATCGCCTCTTCGCAAAGCGCACCCATGCGAATCATATCGTTTTTTAATGTAGCAAGCTGTGCTTCATATAGATCTCTCATTATCCGAACCTCCCTGAGATATATTCCTTCGTCCACTTGTCTTGCGGCTTCGAAAACAATTCATCTGTTTCTGCATACTCAATTACCTCACCCAATAGAAAAAGGCAGTACGGTCAGACACACGGACAGCTTGCTGCATATTGTGTGTTACGATAACTATAGTATACTCCTTTTTCAAAGAAATTACAAGGTCTTCTACCTTAGAAGTTGAAATTGGGTCTAACGCAGAAGTAGGTTCGTCCATCAAAAGTACCTCTGGATGTACTGCTAAGGCTCTTGCAATACAAAGTCTCTGCTGCTGTCCGCCAGACATTCCCAATGCACTCTTATGCAAGCGATCTTTTACTTCGTCCCAAATAGCTGCATCCCGCAAAGATTGTTCCACAATCTCATCGAGCTTTGCTTTTCCATGCACACCATGAGTACGAGGTCCATAAGCAATGTTGTCGTAAATGCTCATAGGAAACGAATTTGCCTTTTGAAAAACCATACCCACACGTTTCCGCAAGAGATTGACATCCATGTCACCATAAATATCTTCGCCATCCAAACGAATATCTCCAGTGATACGACAACCTTCTACCAAATCATTCATGCGATTCAAAGATTTTAACAAAGTCGATTTTCCACAGCCAGACGGGCCAATAAAAGCACTAACCTCATGCTCTGGTAAATCCAACTGAACATTCTTCAATGCATGGAACGAACCGTAATATAAATCCATGTCATGAATTTCAAATTTATTCATATTGATTCCTCTTTTATTTTCATGTAAGCTTCTTTGCCACAGAACTCGACAGGGCGTTAATGAGAATGACCAGTATTAACAAAACTACCGCCGTAGCATAAGCTGCATCCATATATTTGCCCTCACAAAGCAACTGGTACATATGTACCGCTAAGGTACGACAAGGTTTCAAGAAACCGGTGCAAACATCTGTCGATGTGTCGGCAGTGTACATCAATGCTGCCGTTTCACCGACAATACGTCCGATCTCCAGAATGACGCCAGATAAAATACCAGGAACTGCACTAGGAAGTACTACCCGAAAGACTGTTCGCAATCTTCCTGCGCCAAGTCCAAAGCTACCCTCTCGGAACGAATCAGGCACACTTAACAGTGCTTCCTCCGTGGATCGCATAATCAACGGTAAAACCATCAACGCCATGGTAATTGCGCCACCTAGCAGCGAATAACTAAATCCACAAGTAATCACAAATGCCAAAAATCCAAATAGTCCATAGATAATCGAAGGAATCCCCTGTAGCGTTTCTGTTGTCATTCGCATAACCTTGACTAGCATCATTTGAAATTTGCTGCCCTTATTCGCATACTCTACCAGATAAATCGCTGAACATACGCCCACCGGCACAGCAATTATTAGTGTCAACAGTGTCATCAAAACTGTGTTAATCAGAAACGGCATCATAGAGTTGTTCTCCGTAGTATAGTGCCACGAAAACATCGACAATCGAATGTTCGGAATACCCTTTACCAAAATATAAATAATCAAGGATAACAACACACCCACTGTAATAATCGCAGCCAAAAGTGTTAAAATCAGCATGACCAAAGAGCCGGGGTGATTTTTATATACCTCCATTTTTTGTCGAAATGTCTGTGTATTGATGCCGACTACTTCTACTGCATCTAATTTTTCTTTGCGCATTAATCTTCCTTCTTTCTCACCAGTGAAAAGCACACATTGATAATCAGGATAAAGACAAACAGCACACATCCTGTCGCAATCAGTGCTTCTCGATGCAAGTCAGTCGCATAACCCATTTCCATAACAATATTTGCTGTCATCGTACGGACACCAGACAATAGGCTTGAAGGCATCACCGCTTGATTTCCTGCAATCATCACAATCGCCATAGTCTCTCCAATTGCACGCCCAATTCCTAGAATAATTGCTGCCATGATGCCGGATTTTGCTGCTGGCAATACAGCACGGTACACGCTGCGTTCATGGGTTGCACCCAGTGCGAGAGAACCTTCATAATAACTTTCAGATACCGCACGAATTGAAGATTCGGACAGTTCAATAATGGTCGGCAAAATCATAATACCAAGTAAAATACCAGCAGTTAACACGCTTTTTCCGCTGCCACCGAAAATATTCTGCATCAATGGTACGAGCACAACAAGTCCAAAAAAGCCATATACAATTGATGGAATGCCTGCCAATAGTGAAATCGCCGGTTTCAAAATTTTGTGCAGCTTTTTCGGACAAAACCGTGCCATAAATACAGCACACAGCAATCCAATGGGTACACCGATAATAATGGCGATTCCCGTGGAATAAATACTCGCCACAATCATAGGTAAAATTCCATATTCTCCTTCGCCTGGTTTCCATACGAGACCACCTAAAAAATTGAGCGGTCCAATCTCTGCAATTGCTGGAAAGCCATTTGCAAACAGGAACAAACATATCACAACAACCGCAACAATAGAAATACAAGCAGCAATGAGAAACACAATTCTCATGATGGATTCTTTATATTTACGCATCCCGTATCAACCTCGATTATTCACTTGTTAAGCCGTCCCACTCTGTAATTTCACCAATATAAATCTGTCGTATCTGATCAATAGTCAGCTCATCAATTTCATTTTCTGTATTGACAATTACAGCAATACCGTCCATTGCTAAAACCGTACTGGTCACGCCAGTTTCGCTCTCTTTCAGTTCACGAGATGCCATGCCAATATCACAGACACCTTCTTGCGTCGAGGTTACACCTGTAGTGGAGTCATTTTGCTGAATATCCACCGTGACATTAGCATTGACTTCTGCATGCGCCTCTTTCAGCTTTGTCATAACTGGTGTAACCGAAGAAGATCCTGCGACAACTACGCTGCTGCTTGCACCATTACAGGTATAACTCTCTGTACCAACCGGAATATAGCCCTCTTCGGAAATAACCTCTGCAGCATCGGCACTCATAATATAATTAAAGAAATCCTGTGCCGCTTCGTTGGTCAAACCACTCTCCGTGGTCACCAAATTAAACGGACGAGAAATCGCATAAGTACCATTTTCTACATTTTCCGTCGTTGTCTATACGCCCTCGATATTTACCGCCTTGACAGAATCATCCAGAGAACCCATCGAAACATAACCAATTGCATCCGTATTGCCTGCAACTGTTGTTAGCATAACTGCCGTACTGTTGGTAACTTCTGCAGTGGAAATCGTATTGTCAGTGTCATCCTCTTCAATCCCACATAATTCGATGAAAGCACCTCTTGTACCAGAGCCATCTTCTCGAGTGATTACGGAAATCGTACCAGATGCACCACTGCCACAGCCGGTTAGACTCATACCTAATACGCTAAGTGCTGCTGCCATTGCAGAAAAACGAATTTTTGCTCTTTTCATAATACACCATTCCTTTTCTCAGGGTTTGCCATTTGCCACCCTTTTATTTTTCGGCAATCGTTGTATTAGATTTATTCTATTGCCTTAAATTTATTATATCAGCCGTTTGTAAAGTGTTTTATCGCACCAATGTTAAATCTATGATAAATTTAAAATTGCTATATATTGGAATGTTAATTTAGCTGTTGCTTCATGTTAACTGCAAAAATCCAGTTGCATTTTAATTTCAACTATGCTATAATAATATATATTATACTTGAAAGGAATGGTATAAGCCATGGATTTTTTAACATTTGCAAAAACACGTAATTCTGTTCGCTCTTATCAAAATAAGTCAGTAGAACCAGAAAAACTACAGGCAATCTTAGAGGCAGGACGCATTGCACCAACCGGATGTAACAATCAGCCACAGCGTTTACTGGTGGTACAATCTCCGGAAGGCATCGCAAAAATGGCAGAAGCTGTCGTAAAGCCAGAAGCTTACACTGCAAAAGCATTCATCATCGTCTGTGCAGAAAAAGACGTCGCTTGGGTGCGAAAATTTGACCAGCACAATATTTATGAAATCGATGCATCTATCGTGACAACATACATGATGCTGGAAGCTCAAGCACAAGGACTGAATTCATTGTGGGTCTGCCGTTTTAAAACAGACGTCCTACGTGAAGCCTTTCAAATTCCGGAAAAATATGTGCCGGTGAATATCCTCTGCTTGGGCTATGCAAACCTAGAAGCAATAAAACCAATAACACGCTATGAAACAGAACGCAAACCACTAGAAGAAAGCGTTTGGTATGAATCATTCTAAGGCAACACCACACAATTCTAATGTACACTGCTGTCCAAAAGAATTGAATAAAGAATTGAATTAGGAGAATTTGTAATGCAAGCAATCGAAGTCAATCATTTAACGAAGCAGTATCGTGATCTTGTAGCAGTCAACAATATTTCTTTTTCTGTACAAGAAGGTGAGTTTTTTGCTTTTCTTGGAGAAAATGGTGCAGAAAAATCCACAACTATCAATATTCTCTGCATCATTTTACAGAAAACTTCTGGCGATGTTTCTATTTTTGGACATACCCTCGGAAAAGAAGATGACGTAATCCGTTCTAAAATTGGCATTGTCTTTCAAAATTCCATCTTAGATCAAAAACTAACGGTATGAGAGAATCTCCTAAGCCGTGGCAGTTATTATGGTATGACTCGGTCTAAGGTGCAACAGCGACTTACACAATTCGAAGACTTATTTGAACTAGACAACCTGTGGAATCGAAAATATGGAAAACTTTCTGGCGGTCAACGAAGAAGAATCGATATTCTCCGAGCACTGCTCCACCAGCCGAAAATTTTATTCCTCGACGAACCCACAACAGGACTTGACCCAAAATCACGAAGCATTATGTGGAAGTGGATCGACGACTTGCGAAAATCACAAGGCATGACGATTTTTTTGACGACCCACTACATGGAGGAAACCAAGGATGCAGACCACGTAGTGATACTAGACCAAGGAAAAATTATCGCAGACGGCTCACCGATTGCGTTAAAAAATCAATACTCCTCTTCTCGTCTGGTCTGGTATATAAAAAACACAGAGGAAAATCGGCGTATTTTGGGAGATTTTTCTTATCGTTATGATGCAGATCATTTCAATATTCTGTTTCGAGACAACATCACAGATTTTATTTATACATATAAAAGCCGCATCACCGATTTTAAAATTTTAAAAGGTTCGATGAACGATGTATTTCTGTGCTTGACCGGAAAGGAGTTTACATCATGACAAAATTTGGGGGACTTACCAGACGAAATCTTTTGATTTATTTCAAAAATCTTCCCTCTGTTCTCTTTTCACTCTTAACGCCGGTCATCATACTCTTCTTATATCTGCTCTTCTTACGGAACACCTTTGTTGACGCCATACAAGAAAATATACAGGGATTAGAATCTCTTATTGTGCAGGACGATGTCGATATGCTGGCAAATTTACTTTTACTCAGTGGTATTCTAGGATCTACCTTGATCACAGTTTCTTTTACAGCACTAACGACTATTGTACAAGACAGAGAACAAAAAATCGACTATGACATTTCTGCAACGCCAATGAAACGATGGCAAATTATCCTATCCTATTTTACTGCCTCTACTCTCACTACTTTTCTTATATCGCTACTCATTTTAGGCGTTGGAATCTTTGGCTTTTCTCTAGAAGGAAATCTATATCTCAGTATCTGGAATTTATTTAAACTTTGTGGCATTACGCTCCTCGGATCGATTTCTGCAACAGCACTCTTTATGCCAATCATGCTTCTTTTTTCAACTGTTTCAGCAAGCAGCGCATTTTTCGGCATTCTATCTGCTGCTGTAGATTTCCTGATTGGTGCTTATATTCCCCTTTCACAATTTTCTACTGGAATCCAAACCTTGTGCAATATTTTCCCTGGAAGTGGCATTACCATTCTCTTCCGCAATATCCTAATGCATGGCGTATTAAATGAAATAGATCGTACCATCGATGGTATCGACCAAGGCGCATTTATAAACAGCATCGAGGATACATTTTGTTTTCAGACGAATTTATTTGGACATTCTTTGGACTGTAAATTTTTAATCTGCTATATCATAGTGATTGTTATGGTAAGTCTTGTTGCTATGATTGGAATGTACGCAAAAGTGTATAAACGAAATTGAATTTTCAAATGGTTTGTTTTTTTCGAAAATAGAAAGTTTTTTCTTTTTTTCTTTTGTTATTTTGCATTTTAATTTGATAAATAAGTAGATTACAAATTTCGTTAAAAAGCTCTTGACAAATCAAGAAAAATCCTGTATTATGATAACAGGTAGCAGATAGAAAAAAATTCTCTATCAATTAGGATTTGACCAAAAAATGATACATGAAACAAAGGCGTTTCCATGTTGGCATAAACGATATATGCAAATGTATTTTTTCATTTTTGTACAGTTCGTTTATCGTTTCATGAAGATGCTTTTTATTTTTAGGAGGTTATTATCATGTCAAAGAAAGTTTCAGATTATTTTGCGTGTGACGTCTTTAATGACGAAGTCATGAAGGCACGGCTTCCAAAGCCGGTTTATAAAGCAATGACAAAGACGAGAAAAATGGGTACTCCTTTAGATCCCACCTATGCCGATGTAGTTGCAAATGCAATCAAGGACTGGGCAATTGAACACGGTGCAACCCACTACACCCACTGGTTCCAACCTATGACCGGTTCTACTGCAGAAAAACATGATTCTTTTATTAGTCCTACGGATAATGGCATGATTATTATGAACTTTTCCGGAAAAGAACTGGTAAAAGGTGAGCCTGATGCTTCTTCGTTCCCGTCCGGCGGTCTACGTCAGACTTGTTCTGCTCGTGGCTATACCGCTTGGGATCCAACTTCTTATTGCTTTGTGAAAGAAGGTTCTCTATACATTCCAACTGTTTTCGTTTCATACACCGGTGAAGCATTAGATAAGAAAACGCCATTGCTCCGTTCGATGGATGCTTTAAGCCAACAGGCAATTCGTATTCTCCGCTTATTTGGCAATACCACTGCCACAAAGGTCACTTCTACTGTAGGTCCAGAACAGGAATACTTCTTGATTGACAAGAAAATGTACGACAAGCGAGAAGACCTGATTATGACTGGTCGTACTCTGTTCGGTGCAATGCCACCAAAAGGACAGGAACTGGAAGATCAGTATTTTGCAAACTTAAAACCTCGTATTGCTGCTTTCATGTCTGATTTAGATGAAACACTTTGGAAATTGGGTGTATTCGCAACTACGAAGCATAACGAGGTTGCTCCTGCACAACACGAGATGGCTCCGGTTTTCTCTACAACAAATATTTCTACTGACCAAAACGAGTTGGCAATGGAAGTTATGAAAAAGGTTGCACTCAAACACGGCTTAGTTTGTTTGCTCCACGAGAAACCATTTGCAGGCGTCAATGGTTCTGGTAAACATAATAACTGGTCCATGGGGACGAACGACGGTCAAAACTTATTAGATCCTGGTTCAACACCAATGGAAAATATGCAATTCTTAACATTCTTGTGTGCTGTCATCAAAGGTATTGATGAATATACTGACTTACTGCGAATCAGTGCATCCTCCGCAGGCAACGACCACCGTCTGGGTGCAAATGAAGCTCCGCCAGCAATTATTTCTATCTTCATGGGTGAAGAATTGCAGGGCGTTTTGGATGCGCTGGAATCTGGTACTTCCTACAAGAGTGAATCCAAGGTTTTCGAAATCGGCGTAGATGCGCTGCCAGATTTCCCGAAGGATTCTACTGACCGGAACAGAACTTCCCCATTTGCTTTCACTGGAAACCGTTTTGAGTTCCGTATGGTTGGGTCCTCTGATAACATTGGCTGCCCGAACTACCTGCTAAACAGCATTGTGGCAGAAGAACTTTCAGAAATTGCTGATCAGATGGAAAGCGTTCCGGCAGAACAGTTTGACGATGAGCTGAAAAAGCTGTTGGTTTCTATCATCAAAAATCACAAGCGTGTTATTTTCAATGGGAATGGCTATTCGCAAGAATGGGTAGAAGAAGCAGAAAAGCGTGGTTTACCAAATTACAGATCTACTGTAGACTGTGTATCGCATATGTCTGACGAGAAAAACATTGCACTGTTGTCAAAATTCGGTGTATTATCTAAGGCAGAAGTAGATGCACGTGTGGAAATTTTGCTGGATAATTACGCAAAGACCATCAATATCGAAGCTTTAACCATGATTGATATGGCAAAGAAGAAGTATATTCCAACTTGTGTCAGCTACACGAAGGAGCTTTGTGATTCTATCGCTGCCAAGAATAGCTTGGAAATCTGCGCTTGCGTGGAAAAAGATTTGGCTGAAAAGGTCAGCAGCTTGACGAAGCAAGCATATGAAGCGACTGCAAAGCTAGAAGAAATTACCGCTGCAGCTGCTGCAAAGAAAGATTGCGTTCCAGAAGTAGCAAAGGCATATCGCTATGAGGTTATTCCTGTAATGGATGAATTGCGTGCCGCTGTGGATGCGCTGGAAGTCATTACACCTTCTAAAAAGTGGCCTGTACCAGCTTACAGCGACATTATTTTCAATGTATAAAATCATTTCCTTCGTTTGTTAATCATATAAAAAATCGCCTATACAAGTAAATTCGCTTGTATAGGCGATCTCTATATCACGTCGTTGATTCCGTTCTCATGGAATACAAACATTCTTTTTATCATGTTATGGCACAACCGGTAAAGCATCTATCTTCTGCACCAAAAACTCTAGCAAAACAAGCGCATCATCCGCATCAATGGTTCCATCCTGATAACAATCTGCAGTGTTAATTCTCTCTTCATCGGTAAATGGTTCTAAAGAGCCTGCAATATATATTAACTCATATAGACTACATCTGCCAAATTCAATGCACCGTTCTGATTAACATCTCCCGATTAACTCACTGGTGTCGTCACAGTGGTATTGTCGTCCAGCAACTCCTCCCCATTTTCCGTGGAAGCAACCGTCTCTGTAGTTGTTGTTTCTGTAGTGTTATATGGAAGTGTCGTATCATCTGTTACAGTTGAAGTAGTTGTATCAACTGTCGTTACTGAAGTTGTATCTGTGGTTTCGGTTGTCGTTATAGCCATCCACGGCGGAGTTGTACTACCAGTAGAAGCCGTTCCTGACGAATCATAAGAAACAGTGGTTTCTGTAGTTGCCGTTGTTTCTGTTGTTGTTTCCATTGTTGTAACAGTCACGGTTCTAATTGGCAAGCTCAGCGTCGCAGTCGTGCTCAAGCCTGTAATCACCATACCCCAATTCGAAATAACATAATATCCATCCGGAATCGTAGTCTCATCTACATATGCCATAATTAGATGCCCATAATATGCCGATAAAGTTATTGTTGAACCATCTGAAACGCCTTCGTAAAGTGTTGTGCCAAGTGTTTCATCAACTATAGAAAATGTTACGCCTTCCACTGTCGTATCAACAAGAAAATCAACTTCCTTATCCACTCTAACAACTATTTCCAATCCGTCTGTATCGTCAGTCTCCACTGTCCGAATATAATCGCAAAAGCCATCAGGCACTGAAACTACCTGCACAGAATAAGAGTGTCCATAAATTCCAGCAAGTTCAAGCGTTGATTCTTCCGAAACACCTTCATAAATCACTGTGTCATCTGTTTCGTCATATACGAAAAATTCCACACCTGCCACATAAGGAAGATCATCCGGATCGCCCATAAAAATAATATACAATGGAAGCTCAATGTCTTCAGCAAAAGCAGTTTGCAACGGCATTGCAAAAACAGAAACCATTGCCATCATTGTCATAGCCATCACTACAACGCCCGTCATCATCTTTCGAAATAATTTTTTCATAAAAACACCTCCCAGTGATATTAAAGAAAAAGCTTTTTTGACTTTTCTCATGTGTTTTCAAGATACCATTTTGATTGCAGAGACCCTGTTGGTTCAGATGTGTAATTCCAAATCTGTATTGCCGCACCTTCGCTTTAAGACGGTCCCTCTATATCCATATACAAATTAGCAGTGGCTTTTGATATCAGGTAATAAGTACCTGTTACATCTGTATATTTTCGATACCACTGTTGTGACGACGATTCAGGATCGTAATCTTCAAGAATCAAATTATTTCCACTAGCAGTTCCACTCAGTGCAACTGCTTTTGTATTGTCTTTTGTCAGTATATGGAAATATTGTGAATCATTATAAACAACATTCCATGCATACTCGTCTGCACTTTGAATTACACTTGTACCAGACGGTGCGACATACAATGAACTCCAATAGCTCTGTATTTTTGTTAGCGTCACATAACTAAACAAATACCATTTGAATTGCGACGTACTCTCATTATGCTCATATATTTGGATAGGCGTTCCATAGGTAAGAAATGCATTCTCAATATCCATATTTTTCGTAAGAGCATTTTTTGGATACAGATATACAACTGCACCATCGCCGGCAGTCTTTGTCCATTTTTGCGTACTAGTGCCAGCCGAATAAGTCTCCATTACCAAATCATCGCCATTGGATGTGCCACTAATCGCAATTGCCTTTGTACCGTTTGTAATGTAAAAATAGCCATCGCCACTGTCGATAAATTTCCACAAATACATTGTACCTGTTTGAATGACCTTTGTTCCAGTACTATCAGGGGAAATGTACAAATCAACAGGATTGCTTTGTGCCAGTCCATGATAACTTTGGATATACCGTGGTGTCAGTGCTGCCCAGTTGGGCGGATCATCCGGTTCGTCATTTTGACTGACTATATACTTGGTAGGCGGATTACTCTTTCCATTGTCCTTTACTGTTCCGCCGGATTGAATCCAAACATATTTTCCAGAACTAGAATAACCCCAATTGCAGTAACAGGTAACATTCCATTCACAATCATCCCAAGTTATTTCCTCATATGGAAAATAACTGTTTGTGATTGTGTTTTCCGCCCAAGATTTCCATGCACCACTAGTCGCATTATGTCCATATGCATTCCGCAATCTGCATTTTCGCACATTTGACCTCGTAAAGGAGAAATCCTCTTGAAACATAGAACCTTTATCAAGCTTTCTATCTGCTTCTGGAAAACTAAGAATGCAAGTCAAAATCCATTCACCATCGACTTCACGCACCCACTGTGCATAGAACGTTTTTCCGTAAATGGTTTTCGTTCCGATACACATCGTATACCATTTACCAGTTTCCCATGCATAATTTGTAAAAATATGCTTTCCTTCTCCTTCATTTCCGAAATCAAAATCACTTGTATCACACCATGGTGAAACATATTCAATTTCCGGAATGGAATCTCCATCTTCCCATAGAAAAAGAAGAAGAACATGATCTCCGTTTTTGTTTTGAAATCCGGCATACCCCCCAGACCAATCATGCACTGCCCAATACATTCCAACAGCATCTGTTTCGCAATACCAATCCACCATAATCATGTCATAGCTGCCATTATCCGGTCAATTGACATACATATTTGGGGCTTGGTTCTTGTCCGTTATGTTCATAAGACATCGCCACCCTTTTCTTAAATTTTTATAGAATATCCCCTAATTCTATACTTATGTTTTATCACTCGCCAATTGTAATGTCAATCATTTTTTTAGATTTATTTCAGATTCGTATGATATGACAATACAGCGAATATGATTTTGTGCAAATTACACAATTATAAAACTATACTTCGTCTATATTACAGAAAATTCTCCCAAACAACAAAATGTCATTCGGGAGAATTCTAATTCTATAAAATTGTTCGATTTATGCAATCTGAATGAGCTTCAAATTTCGAATTTCAATTGTATACGGTTCAATATCTGTTGCACCCAGATTAAATACGACTTCCATGTTATTATCGCTCGCTGTCATTGTAAAAGTATTCGTATAATGCTGAGTTTCTGTAGTATAGTTTAACGTATCATAAAAGTATGACGAATAGCTGCCATAATTTTGCATTACATTAAATTGCATAGTCAACTTTTCTGTTGCACAGTAGTCAAAAGAAATTTGATAAGTTGCGCCTTCTTCCAACGAAAGATTTTGATAGAGTGCCTGCACACTATAAACCAATGCGCCGCTATCTTCTACTTCCACGGATATGCCATCCTCGATGTATGACAGCGTTCCAGCACCTCCACTCGCTTCATCTGTCCAAATGAACCAGTTGTCCTCACTGTCACATAAATTCGCCTGTTCCAAAAGCATTTGCCGAAGCAATGACAAATCCATGCCATTCACTACATCGTTTTCGTCTAAATCGCAATTTTGGATTTCCACGTCATATCCAAGCAAAAACTGCTGCAGCTGTGCTGCATCTGCATTTGTTAATGTACCATCACCGTCTGCATCTCCAGTTACGTTCGTAGAAATTACATAATCACCGCCGTTTGCCTCTGTTAACATCGCCTCTAGCAAATCCGGTTCTGTACATACTAGCGTCCGTCGATTGAAAATTTTATACTGCGTACCATTATCCCACCAAAAGCATTTCATGCCATAACTTGTGGCTTTATCCACATAGTATGCCGCCCATGAAAGCCGCTCTGTTTCATTATTTTTATCAACACAGCCAAATTCTCCAATAATTACCGGAATCCCATTCGCCACAAAGGTATTATACATATTCGCCATGTAAGAATCTATTTCCGAAGATGTCCACGTCGTCATATTGGGATAACTTTCATACGTAAAATAAAACGGTTGATAAATATGTGCTTCTACAATCAAACGATCACTAACTGTATCAGTCGGCAAAACAAAATTTCGTGTTACCTGACTGTTTCCACCAGCACAATACGTGTTGACGATCAAGCAGCGATTGGCATTGTTTCCACCAGTAGCACGAACCGTATCCACAAAAAGCTGATTCAGTTCGTTTGTCACAACCAGTGCCTCATCATCGGGATTATACCATTCATTTTCATCGTTCAAAATCTCATTAAAGCTCTCAAACAGAAGTTTTTCCCCATAGTCACTGAATCGTTCCGCTACCTGTTCCCAAATCGCTGTGAACATGACTTCATTTTCCTCCAGATCCGTTCGACTCGCACGAAGCCAGCCTTTTTCGCCGGTGTCATGATGTACATTGATAATACAGTACATATCATCATCTAAAACATAATTTACAATTTCTTCCACACGATCCAGCCATGCTTCATCAATGGTATAGTCCTCGTCCATATGGTTATACCATGTCACCGGAATACGTATCGCATTGATTCCCGTATCTTTCACCATGTCTATCATTTCTTTTGTAGTAGTCGGATTACCCCAAGATGTCTCCGTAGCAAGACTGCCTAAACCAAGTTCAGTTGTACCGTAGCAGTCTAATGTATTGCCCAAGTTCCAGCCAAAAACGATGTCATCCACAATTTTATCTGCTGTCATCTCAAAATTCGCTGAAGCAGTTGTGGCACGATAAGATATGATGCTTAAAACCATACACATTGAAAGCAACAAGCTCACCAATTTCGTTATCCTGTTCCAAAACATAATTATCTAGCTCCTTTCACATATTAGATAATAAGGCTTTAAAAAATCAGAATCGACCTTCCTCGTCTTTAATTTGACTCCAGACATAGCGTAACATCCAACCATCAAAGTTCGTAATTCCTGTAGAAGATCCAGCCATCATAATCGATGTACCGTCATCTGAAAAGCCATCCGGTGGTGGTCCATCTGATGCACCGTTTTCTCCATAAAAATCAGTCAAGCCAAATCCATGACCAATTTCATGAATTAGAACATGTACATTTGAATCGCTTTCCAAAATATTCAAATAGGCATCGCCCGAAAGTCGCTGTTCCCAATCACCGCCACAACCGCCAATCGATGGCCAGCCTTGCGTTGCCCAAAGATACATATCGAATCTCGTTCCGGGATATTCATAGCTACTGTCTGTAAAGTGTTCAAATCTCCACAATTCGCTGGGCGCACTCGGCAATAAACTTGGAATTTCTTCTGTACCATTTGAAGTATCTCCACTGCTGTCATAATACTCCGTATCCGTATATACCACTTCGTCATCTTGCAAATCTTCCAAACAAGTTTCATCCAACACTGCCCAACCCACAATTTTCACATCTACATGATCATAAGACCAATCGTCATATCCCACCAGCCAATCTGTCCATGCATTAATCGCATCCTCCAGCATAACCTCCATCTGCTGTCGCTGTTCCAATGTCAGCGTCTTATAGGATTGCCAACGAACCACATAGTGCAGTTCTCCCTCACCAGCGATAATCTGATCAAAAATCAAATTCCACCGTGCGGTAGACGCCTCCGCTTCAATGCGATTTTCCCAAATCCACTCCATGGCTTCCACATATTCCGTAGGCATATCATCCACTGTCAACTGTTCAACCGTTTCCATTGTTGTCGTCACTTCTGTAACTGTTGTAGTTTCTGTGGTAAAGTCTGTCGTCTCTGTCGTAGTTTCCGTTATTGTATTTGAAGTTGTACTAGGTTTTGTACGTGATGATGTCGTTGTCACTGTTTCCGTTGTAGTTTCTGTCGTCATCGTTTCCGTATCTATGGATACCTGAGATTCCGGAACTATCGTGCAGCCAGGAATCGAAACCTCTGCCATCGTCACGTCCTCTCCCAACAAGAAAGCTTGTAGATGTGCCGCATCTGCGCCAGAAAATAGCCCATCACCGTTTACATTACCCACGGAGGCTTCTACAAAATCCGCAGAATCTGTTTGCAACAGCATACGCAGAATTGTGAGATCAAAACAATTTACGCTGCCATCCTGATTCATGTCACCTGAAATACAACCGGATACTGCTTCTAATACAATCGATATTGTAAAGCTACCGTCTTCATTCGACAAGACACCATCTTCACTTAGGTAGAAACTTTGTGCTGATTGAGACAAATATAAATTGCCATCCTCTTCGCTTAGATAATAGCTGTCATCCAACGCTGAGTAAATTGAAAATCCGCTGTCGCCATCATTGTACGACAAGAACCAGCCATTGTAATACGCTGCACCATCTGCATCATAAAAAACGACCGATACGCCATCGCCAGCCTCTCCGCCAGCAACACTTAAATATTGATTATTGCTGCGAAAAACAAAAGGCGTACTTTCTTGAAGGGAAGGATTCGTTACAGCGTCCACCGAAGAAATCGGTGCCCACGCCACTGCCAGTGCAGCAGCAGTCAATACTGCTGTATAACGGCGCATGGTATTCCGCCGCTTTTCTTGTTTTATCATCGATATACACCTCAACACTTGTAAACGTTATGTTATGATTTTTCAATATTATAATAATTTTTAGCTAATTTTTTATGACTCTACATACGGCAACTTATCGATTAGCTGTACTTGGAATTTCAAAAGAATCAGCGCATCGTCGGCATCCACGTAGTTACTATCATCTACATCAGAATTTGTTAAGGCAGCCACAGTTAAATCCACGCTTTCTGCAACATATTTGCTCAGCTTTACGACATCTGCCAAGCTTACTGTACCATCCAAATTGACATCTCCTATCAAGATATCCAAGTCTGTCGATACAGTCGTTGTTGTCTCTGTTGTCGTAACAGTCGTTGTAGTTGTAGATACTGTTGTTGTGATTGTCGTATCTTCTGTAACGTCACTTGTGTCAGCAATATCACTTGTAGTAGTCGTCTCTGTTTCTGTCTCCGTCTCTGTTTCCGTTGTAGTCGTTGCCGACGTTGCTGTCATAGTAGTCGTTGTGGTAGTGGTGGTTTCAGCCGATGCAACAACTTAACAACTTCAATTGAGTCGATTTTTTCCAATATCCAATATTGATTCGAACCGGAATCGGAGGTTGCCTGTACAATATTTGCACCACTGGCTGTGGAATAATCTACAACCTCCAAACAGCAAGTATCTTTAGAACTTTTGGTATAGATTGTGTAAGTACCATTGCTGTTTTCTACAAATTTGAAGAGCTGTGCACTGGTTCCATCATTTGTATAAATCGCCACATTTGTGCCACTTGTGCTGGAACCGTCATCTACAGTAAGATACCAAGTCTGTCCATCGCCCAATAAAGAGATGATATAATAATATCCATTTCCGGCAGAAACCAATGCCCATGTATTATAGGAAGCCGAACTATCTGCGCCCCATTGTTGAACATTTGTTCCATCCACCTTGGTGCCTCCATCAATATCCATATATAAACCGCTGTTATAATTTTTAATCATATAAGTATAACCTGTATCAACAGTAGAGGAAACTTTAATGGTTGACTCTACCGCCCACCAATGCTGATAATCTGTATCACTAATTTCCCATTGTAAGATACTTGCACCATCACTGTTCGAATCGTCTTCAACTGCTAAGCAGCTATTGTCTGCAGTGTTTTTTGTTGCAATAGAATAAGAACCATCTTCATTCTCTATAAACTTGAAAAGCTGTGCATCAGAATATGTATTGGTATAAATACCAATATTCATGCCGTTCTCAACTAGACCATAGTCCAAATCTAAATAATAGGTTTGACCATCTCCTAAATGTGAAATAATGTAATAATATCCATCCCCAGCATAAGATAACGACCAAATGCTTGCATCTATGGTATAGCTATCAGTTTGTATAACATTTGTTCCAGCTGCTGCAACAGAATCTTCAATCGATAAATACAAACCACTTCTAACATTTTTAAAAACATATCCGGTATCTGTGTTCATATTGTCACCATCATCAACCAGCATTGTTTCTGTAATAGAAACTTCCGTGTATTTAGGGCAACACTTCGTCCGATCCAAGATAAAAACTTGCATGAGGTGGCTGGTTATAGGCAGTATTCTGTGCTGAGACTTGCACACGGTACTGTGGATCCTGCATCAATGTTTGTATACGGTAATCCGTATCATATGTTGTGCTATAAATGCGAATAGAATTTCCATCTGCTGCACGACATATGATTTCTTCACGCCAATCGCCAAACAAGTCTGCAGAAAGATAAGGCGTTCCTTTTGTAGTATTACAAGTATAATAGCCATCTGTTGTCATTAAAGTTGTGATAGAACCACTCTCCGTCACCTTGCTGACCGTAGCAGCAGTGTCTGTATAACCGTCCAAAATTTCACGTTCTAAATCGCCATCCCAATAACATAAAAAATTGATTGCAGAACGATTCATATCCAGTAGATTTCCATCACCATCATAGACATCATAATTTAATCCCCAGAACTCTGCCCCGTCATTTCCAACCCAAACATTATCTGCACAACAGCGTCCAGTATCACTCGAACCATCCACATGAAAAATTGTTTCTCCAGTTGCAGCATCGAATAACGTTACTCCATAAGGACTTTCTTCATGACAAGCCCAAAGTTCCAGTCCGTCTCGATCTGGTAAAAAATCTCCCAAATGCATAGCGTCACCATGTCCCGTGTTTGTATTCCAAAGAATTGTTCCATCATCATCTATACAAGTAGCACCAGTGATGATCTCCTGTTTACCATCTCCGTCTACATCTGCAACCATACTATTGTGGTTGCCGTCACCATAGCCTACACCAGAAGAACTCGTACCAGAATCATACGACCAAACTTTTACGAGCTTTTTGTTTACAACATTATATGCGGTTGCAGTCAGTCTTGTATAATACCCACGACCTGTAACTACACTGGGCGTCACACCGTCTAGGTAGGCGACTGTTCCCCAAAATCGGTCGACACGATTACCATAAGAATCGCCCCAACTAGAAACTGTCCCTCTGGCGGGTTCATAATCGACTGTATCCAGTGCTTCACCGGTCAAACCATCAAAAAGCGTGTAATATTCCGGACCAGACAAAATATATCCTTTGGAATTGCGATAATCTACTGTAGAGTCGCCGATTATATTTCCAACGCCGTCTATTGTTCCGTCAGCGGTTTTACAAGTCATTTCCGCATAACCGTCTAAATCAAAGTCAGCCACATAAAATTGCGTATAGTGTGCATCAGCACGAATGTTTATACCCAAATCAATCCGCCAAAGACGTGTGCCATCCAGTTTGTAACAATCGATATAAACCTTATCCGTTGTACCACTCTGTGAATTATCTTTCGAATTGGAAGGATCCCATTTCAAGAAGATTTCATATGTTCCATTACCATCCACGTCTCCCACAGAACAATCGTTCGGAGAATAAGTCACACCAGAAATCGTTGCAGTAGGCGGTTCAAGGTCAATGTCAAAATAATTTCCTTCAGAAGTAAGTGTGCATATATCGCTAGATGTTACAGAATCACCTGCCAAAGTATCCACACGATAAGTATCTCCTGCCGTTCCATCGGCGTCCAAATAACACGTCGCTTCATCAGCATTACTGGTATACACAAGTATATCATTGCGATAAAGATTAAAAACCGTAGTGTCTGAATCACTTGCCAAAAATCGCCAACTAACCAGCATACCACTATCAGTCGTTACAGCAGTGATACCACGGTCTAAATATTCCACTTGATATGTATTATTTGACGCAGATACTACCGATGTCTCCGGTACAGTTAAAAAGAAACTCGTCATAGAAGCACACATTGTCGCTGCTGTTATCCACGCTATAATTTTATGTTTCATAATAATACATCACCTCATCATTTTTTGCAATGTGAACAATATTTTTGAACTTCATTGCACAATTTTATTATAGCACAATTAGAATTTCAATGTCAATAGATAAAGTTACTATATTTTGCAATATTGTTGTTCTTGTTTTATTGAACTTACTTTTTTAAAGCAGTAGCAAAGGAGACCACCTTAAAAATAAAAAAGTACAACAGCTTCTTTATATCTCATTGTTGTATGCCGTTTTAATATTGCACATTTCTGTGAATAATACGCTCCATAAATCTGTGCATCATCCTGTATACGGCAACGTATCGATTAGCTGTACTTGGAATTTCAAAAGAATCAACGCATCGTCGGCATCCACGTAATTACTATCATCTACATCAGAATTTGTTAAGGCAGCCACAGTTAAATCCACGCTTCCTGCAACATACTTGCTCAGCTTTACGACATCTGCCAAGCTTACTGTACCATCCAAATTGATATCTCCTATCAAGATATCCAAATCTGTCGATACAGTCGTTGTTGTCTCTGTTGTCGTAACAGTCGTGGTAGTTGTAGATACTGTTGTTGTGATTGTCGTATCTTCTGTAACGTCACTTGTGTCAGCAATATCACTTGTAGTAGTCGTCTCTGTTTCTGTCTCCGTCTCTGTTTCCGTTGTAGTCGTTGCCGACGCTGCTGTTATAGTAGTCGTTGTGGTAGTGGTGGTTTCTGTAGTCGCTTCTGTAGTGGTAGTAGTTGTTGTGATTGCAGATGTCAAGAGATTCCACTTTTGACAAGCGTGATTTGTATTTGTCCATTGCTGCACATTTGCGCCATAGTCTAAAGATGCATCCGCAACTTCTACATAGCAAAGATCCTGTGAAGCATGGGTAATAATACCATACGTTCCATCAATATTTTTTGTAAAACGGAACAGCTGCGCACTATCTTTTGCATTATAAATAGCAAGCTCAATATTTCCACCACTTTCGTTGCTCGTCACTGTAAGTGCATAATTTTCATCCTGATAGGAGCGAATCCAATAATAATTCTCCGAACCAAAGGTTTTGAGAACAAATTTTTGTGCATCTGCATCACTTTGTTCCCATTGTTGAACATTAACACCCGCTGCCATTTCACCGTCTGTTATATCCATCATAAAGCCAGAATTTGCATTTTCAAAAGTATAAATCACATCTGTATCCATAGCACAGCCTGGATCTTCCGCTGATTCCAGAATCCATTCCTGACAGGTCGCACCATTTGCCACCCACTGCTGAACGTTTGCACCAGAAGCAGTGGAAGCATCTGTAACCTCTACAACAGATGCACCGTCTGTTATGCCGGTGTAAATACAATAGCTGCCATCTGTATTTTCGATTAACATGAATTGCTGATTCGTACCGCCATTATATTGATAAATATCAATATTCGTACCATCTGTCGTTTTCTTTCCAGTGACATCTAATACATATGTACCGCCGTCACCCACTGCCGATACAATGTAATAATACCCATCACCTGCACTGTAAAATTTCCAAATATCATTTATCGCCGTTCCGTCCGATCCCCACTGCTGTACGTTTGCACCATTTTCTGCTGTGCCATCCGTCACTTGCAAATACAGACCGGAATTTACATTTTTGATACGATATGCTGCACCGTCTGAAAAGTTTGCAATTGTCACAGTCTCATCCGGCAACTCTACATAACCTGCACTAGGTACGCCGCTGGTCGCATAACGCAAATACATCATGTTTTCCTTAGCTGACTGACAGCCACTATAAGTTGCACAGTATACTTTTGCATTTTCTGCCGTAAGAGAAGTATACGTATAATTAGAAGTTGGATGCCATGTGCAATCCTGTGCATAGCCCTCAATTGTCGTACGATTACAGCTGACAAATGTCGAACCAGATTCTGCATAAGAGCCAGGATATGTCACCGTATTCCAGTCACAAATAACGTTACCGCCGTCTTCATAATAGCAGTTTTCTGCGTATATCTTCGATGCTGTATGCACTGTATATGCCATGCTGAAATCGCTGATATAATTATTTAGCGAGTGAAAATAACCATACCGCATCAAGCCGGGACCTCTCGTCAACGTCTCCTCAAATTTATTGGAAATCAAAGACATTCTTGGAAAATCGTTATAGGTATTATAGGAGCTTTCATCGTCCGCCGGATAGCCTAAAATCAAACCGTATTCATGTATAATCCAAAAGAGCAATCCGAAACGGTACAATAATCTGCATCATAGCAACAAGCAAGAAATTTGTCCCAATCCTCTAGACCAGTAGAAGCAGTATTATAATCGCTATGTCCCACAAACGTACAATGATCTATCCAAAGATTTTCACCACCGCCAAAATATACCACAATTGAATCATTTCCATTGGATTCCGCATCGTGTTGCAATTCAAAATTTTTGATGATGACATTATCCGATGAACCTTTGCTTGTAGATGTACAAAATTGTACATTATAAAGCGTATTTGCAGAATAACTGCCAATGATGGTCTTGTTATTTCGCACATAGATTCTGCCGTCTGGACAATAATATCGTCCGGTAGAATCTGTCGTTAAGCTTGTTACCTGTATATCTGCCGTGACTACAATAGTATACGGCGTTTCTGATGTGGCATAAGCCTTCAGTTCCTCAAATGTGGTTGCCTCTACAACCTTACCAAATAAGCCACCAATATCCGCAGCTTTTACATTGTCGGTGTTGTCATCGAAGCAATAACCGGCAAATCCCTAAAGTCCATCCGCATTCAACAACCAAAGCTGATCATCTGCACCTGTATAAGATGCAAGTGTCACGCCAGAGGCTTCTTGTGTCAGTGCAAGAGATGTATCAGAATAGTTTACAATTTTATAATACAAATCATTACCCAAGTGATCTGTTTCCACTGGAATGACATACCAGTGCTGGCACTGTGCCGATTCGCTACCATACATGATGACGTCCGTTCCAACAGACACATTGTAACCGGAGGGTGTTAAAAGGCGCCCAGATTCGGCGTTCACCAATTTAAAGAATGTTCCAATCGAATCCGAACCTACACGATCGAATCTCCAAGATAAAGCCTTTGCAATTTCCGGAAAAAGCATTTTATTGTGATAAATATAGCGGTTTGGTTCCTTTTCTTCATTGGGATAAGCATAAATTCGATTATAGAAAAACAAATCATTGTCATCGGCACGAACAGAAAAAGTCACCACGAAAATATTCGTACAGGATTTTTTCCGAAAAAGCTGTAATCTTGTCAACACTTCTTCCCGTTCCGAAAATTGCGCCAAAAGAGTAGCCGGTATAACGACAGCAACAGCACTCTTCGTTTCCATCACGTCTAAAATTTGCATCAAAACACGTTCAAGCATTGTCAAATTATCAATACCCATTTTCTCAATCTGATAATCCACTTCACAAGCTTCCGGTTCAGACAAACCATGAAAAAGAAAAAAATGATTTTTTCCGCTGTACATCTGAAACCAATGCATTCTTGCTCAAGCTGCCAACTACCTAAAGCCAATATTCCGCACTGCTTCATCGTTGTTCCTCGTCCAAAATATAGACATAACAATACCCTGCCTGAAAAAGCTTCATCCGTAAATAAGGTAAAAATCGAATGCGGAGGTAATCCGGCGTATAGTACACATCGTCTATATTTGCAAACACAAAATGAAAAAAACCGTCTGCCGCACGAAACATTTGTAAATCCTCCTCGCTATTATCACGTTCCCACCAATAAATTGGTATCCTTCTCAGCAGCTATCCCCAAACCGAGAAATTTGTCAATCTATTTTTAGAAAATTGTAGATGTCATACAAAATGTCCCCTATTTTTTCTCCGTGTAAAACAAAAAACTGACACATTTTTTTTATGCATCAGTTTTGTTTTCTTATTTTTCGCAATCTGAATCGAAATCCGATTCTGCACAGTTAAGCTTTGCACGATATGCCTCCAATAATTGCAGAGCATGCTTTGTTTCACCACACTCCAGCAATATCTTTATAGAGTCCAGCATAAATCGTACATTCTCAATTTCCAAGAACTGTTCTTCCATCAGGCACTAATCTCCGTAGACAATGACTCATTTGGAATTTCGTCTCCATTTACACCATACAGCTTCGGTGAATCTATTCCTTTTACGCAACCACCATTGACCACGATTCGCTTTACCCGTTCCACCGACGGCACAGTGTACATAGAATCCATCAAAGTAGCCTCCATAATAGATCGTAATCCTCTCGCTCCGGTTTTACGAGCGATAGCCTCCTTAGCCACTTCATTCAAAGCATCATCTGTAAGCTCCAGCTCGATTTGGTCAAAGTCAAACAATTTTTGATATTGCTTTACGAGTGCATTTTTCGGCTCTGTTAAAATGCGAACCAATGCAGATTCATCTAAATCATCTAACGAAGCAATTACCGGCAATCTACCCACTAATTCCGGCACAAGTCCGAATTTCACCAAATCTTGTGGCGTTACCTGTCGGAAAATATTGGTGATATCTTCTTTCTTGTCGATAATCGGTGCATCAAAACCAAGCATTGCCGGTGTTAATCGCCTTTGTACCAATTTTTCCAGTCCATCGAATGCACCGCCACATATAAACAGAATATTCTTTGTATCCACAGGAATACAATCCGCATTCGGGTGCTTTCGCCTACCCTGCGATGATACGTTAGAAACCGTTCCCTCGATAATTTTCAAAAGTGCCTGTTGTACGCCCTCGCCACTGACATCTCGAGTCAAGGAAACGTTTTCAGATTTACGAGAAATTTTATCGATTTCGTCAATATAGATAATCCCACGTTCAGCCGCTTCTACATCGAAATTTGCCGCTTGCAGCAGTCGCAATAGAACATTTTCTACGTCGTCACCTACATAGCCCGCCTCAGTAATTGTAGTGGCATCCGCAATCGCAAAGGGAACATCCAAAATTTTTGCTAACGTCTGTGCAAGATAAGTTTTTCCTACGCCAGTAGGACCTAACAGCAATACATTGCTCTTTTGAATTTCTACATCTTGTCTATTTAAATTCCTTGAATCCAAATCCTCTTGCTTTATATTGCTATCTCTATCGGCAGGCTGTTGATTCAAAATACGTTTATAATGGTTATACACAGATACTGCCAATGTCATTTTTGCTTGGTCCTGACCAATCACATATGCATCCAGTATTTGCTTGATTTCAGCTGGCTTTCGCAGTTGAATCGGTGCTTGTTTCTTTTGCCTTTTGGAAGATCGTGCCGGATTGACGGGACCATACAGCATTTCATAACAATATGTGACGCAATTGCTGCAAATATTTACATCTGCAGCCGTAATCATGCCCTCTACGGCACTCTCCGGCTTCCCGCAAAAGTTACAATGTTTTTCTCTTTCGTCAATTCCCATGGCATCTTCCCCCCTTTTTTATCTCTGTGTAATCACCTTATCGATTAAACCGTATTCTCTTGCTTCTTCAGCATACATATAATTGTCACGTTCGGTGTCTTGCTGAATAATCTGTAACGGCTTTCCAGTATTTTCCGCCAAAATCTCATTCATTCTTTGACGAACTCGTACCAAATGATCCGATGCAATTTTTATATCCGTACACTGACCAGACAATCCGCCGGAAATCAGCGGCTGGTGAACCATAATTTCACTGTTTGGAAGTGCAATTCGCTTTCCCTTTGCACCAGAAGAAAGTAGAAACGCACCCATCGATGCTGCCATACCGATACAAATCGTGGAAACATCACATTTGATATACTGCATCGTATCATAAATCGCCATTCCGGCTGTAATGGAACCACCAGGGCTATTAATATATAACGAAATATCCTTTTCATTATCCTGACCTTCCAGATACAAGAGCTGTGACACCACAAGACTAGCGGTCGTGTCATTCACTTGATCGGAAAGCATGATAATACGATCATTCAACAACCGAGAAAAAATATCATAAGAACGTTCTCCACGGCTGGTCTGTTCCACCACATAAGGTACTAAACTACTCATGTTTCTCTTCCTTTCTCATTTTGAAATTTTTATTTAGATTATTTTTTGCTTATTCCGTAACGGCTTCCTCTGTTGCATCCGCTGATTCTTCTGCCACCGGCTCTTCTGTCGGAGCATCGATAATAACGGCTGCTTCTTTCACCAAATCCAAAGCCTTTTTCACAAGCAAATCGGTACGAACATCGTCTAAAATCGCACTGCGAATCTGTTCTTCAGTCACACTAGAACTTTCTGCAATTTTCTTAACCTCTTCGTCCAATTCTTCATCTGTCACTTCAACGTTCTCTTGCTTTGCAATCTGTTCCAAAGCCAGCCGCAGCTTTACTTCACCTTCTGCACGTTCAAGATAAGTTGCTTTCAGAGAATCCTGATCCATGCCTGTGTACTGCAAGTACATATCCATCGATACACCTTGTTCCTGCAGCTGTGCAGCAAACTGATTCAACAGTGCATCTGCACGACGCTCAAACATCACGTGTGGAATCGGATCTTCCACCAGCTCAATGAGTTGCTCAATGATTGCATTTTCAAAGCCCTGATCCGCTGCATTTTTTGTACTTTCTTCCAATTTCGTGTGAATATCTGTTTTCAATTCATCAAGGGTGTCAAATTCAGAAGTGTCCTTAACAAATTCGTCGTCCAGTTCCGGCAGTTCTTCGTGTGTAATACCATGAATAATGCAGTGAAATATAGCTTCTTTTCCAGCATAATCCTCCATGGAATAATTTTCTGGGAATGTCACATTTACATCAAAAGGTTTTTCCAATTCATTGCCAACAACCTGCTCTTCAAATCCCGGAATAAACTGACCACTGCCCAACGGCAACTCGTAATTTTCGCCTTTTCCGCCTTCAAAAGCTTCGTCACCAAAAAAGCCTTCAAAGTCCAATGTCACTTTATCGCCCATTTCAGCAGCTCTGTTATCCACAGACACTTCCCTTGCATTGCGCTTCTGCAAATTTTCCAGTTGGTTTTGTACATCTTCGTCTGTAATTTCCTTTTCATTCCGAACTGCTTCCAAACCTTTATATTCCGTGATATGAATTTCCGGCTTGGTCACACAAACCACCTTTAGAGATGCGCCCTCTTCTTTGCTGACAGAAGTTAGCTCGACACGAGGAGAATCCACCAAATCCAATCCTGCCTTCTCTACCAATCCCGGCAGCTCTGCATTCAGCACTGTATTGATTGCATCCTCATAAAATACATTCTCGCCATATGTCTTTTCGCAAAGCTTTCTTGGTATTTTTCCTTTCCGAAATCCCGGCATAGAGATATTTTTCTTTTGCCGACGATATGCGCTTTCAACCGCATTTTCAAAGCTTTCTGCATTAATTTCTATAACCAATTCGGTCATATTAACATCTGTTTTTGTTGACGATTTCAAATTCATGACTTAAGTCCTCCAAATATTCATTTCCGCAATTACTTTCGCAACGGAAAATTTATCATTTTATTTTTTTTACATTCCATTATAGCATACTCTCAGCATTTTGACCAGAGAATTTATATTCTTCTCTTTTTTTAACAAATCACATCACTTTTTTAGGAATAAAATGTAAATAATCGCTAGAAATCAGACGTAAATCTGTACCATGATAAATTCCCTGATAAGCACTGGCATGACCTCTACCGTGTACGTGTCCGAAATAGCATTGCTCAATTTCAAATTCCTGTAATGTATCCAAAATTGATTCATTTGCAAAGCCGCCATAGATGGGAGGATAATGTAAAAACACAATCGGTTTTAAGTTCGATTGTAATGCTGACTGAATAGATACACGCAGTCGCTGTACCTCCCGTGCCAAAACACGTTCATCCGCCAGTTCGCCATTCATACTAACCCAGCCTCTCGTGCCGCAAATTCCAAATTGTTCAAAAGCATAGTGATTGTTGTGTAAAATATGCAAAGTATCAAATCCATTGGTGACAAAGTAATTTTCCATTTTGGTTTTCGATGCCCACCAATAGTCATGGTTGCCTTTCAATAAAATTTTCTTTCCCGGCAGTGCCTGAACAAAGGCAAAATCCAGGTGTGCCTGTTCCAACGTCATTCCCCAAGAAAAGTCTCCAGCCAAAACGACAACATCTTCCAATTGAATTCGCTCTTCCCAGCTTTTTTTCAAAATCGCCTGATAGTTTTTCCAACCATGAAATATATCCATCGGCTTGTCCGGTACGCCGAATGACAAATGCAAATCTCCAATGGTATATAAATGCATATACACCCCATTCAAGATAAATGAAGCTTTTTCAACGCAAACTGCCGCATTTCCGTTTTTTCAATGCTATCCGTAAAGCGACGTGGTTTTTGTTGTAACGCAGCTAACGACTGTGGAATTTTCAGACCCGATGCCTGTTTCAGCTGTTCCACCTTCGCATACTCGTCGGTTTCTCCGCTTTCTGCACCAATTGCCTCTAATACGCTACCACTAAATTTAAAAGGACTTGCAGTAGATACAATAAGCGTTTTGGTGATGTCTCCGGTTTCCTTTCGATAATCCTGATACACCTTCACTGCCACCGCCGTATGTGTATCGCAAGTGTAACCATATTCTTGGTAAAGTTTTCCGATCGTTTCTTTCGTTTCAGTATCGTCGCAAAAACCCCCATAAAACAATTCTGTTAGCTTTTCTTTCACCGCATCCGTAACTTCATAGCATCCAGTACTTGCGAGAAGCCCAAACCATTTTTGGATTTGTGCATCATCTTCATCAGCAAGCAAATAAAGCAGTCGTTCAAGGTTACTGGAAATCAAAATATCCATTGACGGAGAGATAGTTGCATGGAAATCTCGATTCCGATCATAAATGCCGGTACGAATAAAATCCGTAAGAACCTTATTCACATTCGATGCACAGATAAGTTTTCCAATCGGTACACCCATCTGCTTTGCATAATACGCTGCCAGAATATTTCCGAAATTTCCAGTAGGAACAACCACATTTAACTGATCGCCATAGTTCAGCTCTCCATCTTCCGTCAACGTCACATATACAGAAACATAATAGACAATCTGCGGTACAAGGCGTCCCCAGTTGATGGAATTGGCACTAGAAAATGCGAAGCCACCCTGTTCCATAATTGCAAGTACGTCCTTGTCAGTAAAGATCTGTTTTACACCGTTTTGACAGTCATCAAAGTTGCCTTTTACTGCGCAAACAGCAACATTTTCACCCTCTTGAGTCGTCATCTGCCGCTTTTGCATATCACTGACACCTTCTTCCGGATAGAACACCAGAATTTCCGTGCCCGATACATCTTTGAAGCCCTCCAGTGCTGCCTTACCAGTATCTCCAGAAGTTGCTACCAGAATGACCACTTTTTTCTCCAGCGAAAGCTTCTTCACGGCTGTCGTCAAAAAATACGGTAAAATCTGCAATGCCATATCTTTAAATGCACAAGTAGGACCATGCCATAGCTCCAGCATATACGTCCCATCGAACAAGTGTGCCAACTCTGCAATATTTTCTGTATCGAACGCTTTTGTCGTATAAGCACGCTCTGTACAATAGCGCAGCTCCGATTCTGTGAAATCCGTCAAATATTTCGAGAAGATGTAGGCTGCACGCTGTGCATATGTCTTCCCTAACAAAGCTCGCAACTCATCCATAGAAAGCATTGGAATTGATTCTGGTACAAATAAGCCCCCCTCTTCGGAGATGCCTTTTGCAATCGCAACCGCACTTTCTACTCGCACACTGCTATTTCTAGTGCTTTTATAAAACACAAGTACCACCCTTTTCTCGGCAAAATATACCTAAAATATATATGTGCTGTCCGTTATACCGAACGCATTTTCCAGATAATCCATCGAATAAATCGTATAGCCTTCCATTTCCACTACAGCCACATCAAATCGTGGCTGTAATGCATCACTTTGTTGTGGGTTACGATAGCACCACTCCACTGCTGCTTGAACAATGCGTTTTTTTCAACTCCGTGATTGCTTCATAACCATTCGACAAACTATTTGGCATTCGTGTTTTCACTTCCACAAATGCTAAAATATTCTCTTTTCGAGCGATAATATCCATTTCAGCACCACGAATGCGAAAATTTCGTGCCAAGATTTCATAGCCACTTGCACAAAGTACACGGCAAACGTAAGCTTCACCCAATCGCCCGATTTCAACGGCTTCCATGCTGCTCCAAATTTTTCAGAAAACTCATACGATGAATTGGACAAGGACCATACTTCAAAATCGCCTCATAATGCGCTTTTGTTCCATATCCCTTATGTCTGGCAAAACCATATTCTGGATAAATCTCGTCAAGCTGCCGCATTGCCCGATCACGAGATACCTTTGCCAAAACCGATGCTGCCGCAACGGAAGCAGAGATCCCATCGCCATGAATCACAGATTCGCAAGGTACAGGAAGTTTTGGTAAGCGATTGCCATCTACAAAAACTCGTTCCGGCATAACCGACAGTCCTGCCACTGCTCGCTGCATTGCCAGCATTGTTGCTTCTAAGATATTTTGCTGTTCAATTTCCTCTACACTTGCTGTAGCAACTGCATAGGACAAACAACACATCAGAATTTCTTCAAACATTGCTTCCCGCTTTTTTTTTTGTCAACCTCTTACTGTCATTCAATCCAAAAATAGGCGGCTTTTTCGGATCTAGGATCACTGCTGCTGCATAAACATCTCCTGCCAAAGGACCACGTCCCGCTTCATCTACGCCACAAAGTACCATGCCATTTCGTGATTTTTCAGCATCCCATGCATAGAGCGTTTCGGCAAACGTTTTCTTCATCCTTTGTTTTTGTTCATTCATGCTTTCCACAGTGTTCTCTCCTTTTTACGTCGGTAATTCTAAGGTTATTTTACCCAATTTGCCGCTACGGAATTCATCCAACAATGTAATTGCCGCACGCTCCATATGCACCACACCGCCAGAGAGCAGCATCCCACGATGTCTGCCCAATGCTTCTAAAATTTCGAAACCCTGTGTTTCTAATTCGCCTGCTGTCAAACGATAGCGTTCGATCAAAGCATTCGGATAATCTTTCGCCAATTGTTCTATGAGCAACGACGCTAAACTCTCCAAATCCATAATATTATCATTAATCGCACCAGTAAACGCCAGCTTTTGTGCTACCTCTTGATCATCAAATTTGGGCCACAATACACCAGGCATATCCAAAAGCTCCATGTCATCACCGATTTTTACCCATTGTTTTGTACAAGTGACGCCTGGGCGATCTTCTACCTTTGTACGCTTTGTTTTTGCCATACGATTAATAAACGAGGATTTTCCAACATTCGGAATTCCCACCACCATCAGGCGGATAGGTACACCCTCGATGCCGTGTGCCTGTCGCTTTCTTAGAAGCGATGCCAACAAATCTCGAACTGTTGGTGCAAACTGTTTCACGCCTTTTCCGCTACGGCAATCCACTGCAAGCACACGCACATCCTGCGCTTGATATGCAGAAATCCATTTCGCCGTAGCAGATGAATCCGCCAAATCAGCTTTATTCAGAAGGAGCAACTTTGGCTTTGTTCCGGTCATCCGATCCATTTCTGGATTACGGCTGCTATACGGAATTCGTGCATCTAAAATTTCCACAATTGCATCTACCAGCGATAAATTTGCTGCAATCATGCGCTGTGTTTTAGTCATATGTCCGGGAAACCATTGAATTTGCCGCATTGTTTCTTCTGCCATGCACTACCTCCGATTTCAAAGATTATTCTCCGGTGGGATCTTCATAATTGTCGTAAATCCCGCCAAAGTTTGGCGTAAGACAGAATATTGCCTTTCCTAGAATGGCATCCTCCGGTACAAGTCCCACGCAATGGGATCGACTATCTGTAGAGTTCTGACGATTATCACCCATAACAAAATAATACCCTTCTGGTATCGTAATTGGAAATTCAAAACCATATTCCTCTACCGTCGTAAGATTATTAATGTAGGATTCGTTCAGAATTTCACCATTTAACGTAACCTCTCCTGTTTCAAAATCAATGTCCAGCGTGTCGCCGCCCTTCGCAATAATTCGCTTAATGAGTCGCTTTTCCGCTTCGATACCATCACCTTGCTGAATATTTCCGTTCTCGTCGAATGTATAGGCATAAGTATTATCCATAATAACAATATCGCCACGATCGGGTGTGTACAACAAATCTGTCATCAGCAGTCGATCGCCGCTTTGTAAAGTAGACTCCATTGAGCGTCCCTCTACCGTCACTGGGCGAATAACATAAGCAAACAAGAGGATTACCACAAAAACGGAAACCAAAATTGTCTCAATGACTTCCGCAGAATCATTGACAAAATTCCAAAATTTTTTTCCAGATGTCTGCTGTGCTGATGCCGATTGTATTGCGTTCGCCTTTTGTTCCTGTTGTTCCATTACTGATCACACTCCGTTTCAAAATCTCAAAGGTGCATCTAATTTTTAGAGGTGCCCTAACAGGAATAATTCCCAAATTTTAATTTGTACGCCATATTTCATTCAACCAGACTTTCTACCGTAATCCTGCATAACCTAATTTTAATAGGATTCCTAATAAAAAAAGGACATAGCTGTCCCCTTTTCATCGCCGGCTTTTCTAGCGCACGTATTTGCATTTTACTTTTACGCCGGTCTTTTTACTGCATCAAGTCGAATCCGACCTTAGCCAATCCGCTCCTTCACCTTTGCAGCCTTGCCGACTCTGTCACGCAGATAATACAGCTTCGCTCTGCGTACCTTACCTCTACGAACAACATCTACTTTATCCACTACCGGCGAATGCAACGGAAATACACGCTCAATACCACAACCGTGTGCAACACGACGTACTGTAAAGGTTTCGCTGATTCCACCGTGCTTCTTGGCAATTACAGTACCTTCAAACACTTGAATACGACTTTTGTCGCCTTCTTTAATTCGTACGTGTACCTTGACTGTATCACCAATTTCAAATTTGGGTGCGTCTTGCTTTAAGCTAGAATCACTGATAAGTTTTAAAGCATCCATAATTTTCCTCCTACTGTTTCCGAACCTTCATACACGCATCATCCCAATTTCAATGGGAGAAAACAAAACCATACTTTTTTACGCCAGATAAAACAAAGCTGCTGCAGCTTTTTTATCTTTATTATTATCAAAAGAGGTTCACGCCAGCGGACGATTCGATTTCCTGTCGTAATAATAAATTATCAACGGCATTCTGCTCACATGAGGACAATTACTGCCATATAGGCAGAAATTCCCCATACAGATATTCAAATACTTATTTATCATACCACATCTCCAAAAAAAAAGCAAGTGTTTTTTCAAAAAAATTTTTCTTTTTTTTCGTCCCACAGAGCGATTCTGCAAACGTCAACAATTTCACATCGGGTTTCGCTTTTACTTTTTAGCAGATTTAATAAAAGCATTGGATTTGTTGTTTTATTTCCTACTGGAAAATTCATTTGTAAACAGAAAAAATTTGCTGTCACACGTTCCTCAAGCAATATCATTCCCGGACGAATATCCACTTGTTTCAGACCTTTCTTACTGCTTTTTTCCACAATCAATTCCGACTGAGCAAGCAGTACTTCCAAATCCCGCTGCAATTGTTTCAATTCTGCACTTTTTAATTGTATTATATAGTCACCGGAGGTCAAGCTTGAAAATGCACACTGCGGAGCACCCACTGTTTCTATCCGAATGCCGTCGGGCAGCACGTCGTTCAATCGTTCTTGTATCATCGCATACGGCAATGCTTCTGTTAATTTTAACTGTAAAATTTCATAAACGCTCTGGAAGCCAAGTGGCAAAGTTGCAGCAAACAGGGTCTGCATCTGTGGGTGAAAACCACCGTAATATGCTACCGGAAGAGATGCACGACAAACAGTACGCTGTATACATTGCAATAAATCCAAATGGGAAATATATTTCATGCGTCCTGTTTTAGAAAATCGGAGGCGATTTTCCCATATTACATCAGCCAAAGCAATTCCTCCCCAGCTTTTGATTTAGTCCACAGCCAGCGCATTTTTCCCGACAATGAGGCATCGTTTGTGCGGCATATGCCCTTTGATTTTCACGTACAAAAAAGGATTTATCCACCAAATAATCTAAATGCTCCCATGGGAAAACTTCAGTATAAGCTCGCTTGCGGCAAGCGTAAAACGCAGGATCTATTTTACAAATTTCAAATGCCTTTTTCCAATTTTTATAACAAAAACATTCGCTCCAACTGTCAAATTTACTGCCCTGTCGCCACGCCTGCTCGATTACTGATGTAAGGCGTCTGTCTCCTCTTACCAGCACTGCCTCTAAAAAGCTGATTTGATAATCGCTCCAGCTGACTTTTATTTTTCGGCGGTGCTTCTGAGGAATACACGAGATGAGATATGCTTGTCGCTCCTGTAATGTTTCCCAATCAATTTGTGGTTCGAATTGAAACGGTGTGAACGGCTTTGGCACAAATGTAGCACAGCTAATAGAAATTTGCACACTGCCCTTTCCACGCTGTTCCTTCGGAATACAATTGTGAAGTTTGATAAGCTTTTCCGCCAAATCGATAATACCTGCAATATCTGCTTCTGTCTCCGTAGGCAAGCCCATCATAAAGTATAATTTCACATTGTGAAATCCACCGGAAAAAGCAATTTTTGCTGTACAAATAATCTCCTCTTCTGTAACATTTTTATTGATAACATCACGCAATCGCTGTGTCCCAGCCTCTGGTGCAAACGTCAAGCTGCTTTTGCGTACCCCTTGAATTCGATCCATCAGTTCTTTCGAAAAATTGTCCATCCTCAGCGATGGCAATGTCAGATTCACTCGGTGAGATTCTGTAAATGGCAAAAGCCGCTCTAATGTTTCTTCCAAACGACTGTGATCGCTAGTACTCAAAGAGGATAAGGACAGCTCTTGATAGTCAGTATTTTCACATAATCTACGGCACTCGTTTTCTATCGTTTCGGGGGATTTTTCTCGAAAAGGGCGGTAAAGAAATCCCGCTTGACAAAAGCGGCATCCTCGGATACACCTACGCAATACCTCTGAAACAGCTCTATCGTGTACAATTTCTGTAAACGGTACAACAAATGTTTTTGGATAATACACGCTGTCCATATCTGAATTGATTCGCTTTTGTACGACTTGTGGTACACCGCTTTTCGGTATGATGGACTGCACTGTACCATCTTCATGATACTGTACATTATAGCATGAAGGAACATAAATTCCCGGAATTTTTGCAATGGCTTGAAGAAATTCCGTACGTGTGGTATGACGTTTTTTCATCTCTGCGTACAAATCCATCATTTCAAGATTGACTTCTTCTCTCTCCCCCAAAATAAAAAAGTCGAAAAAGTCTGCCAAAGGTTCTGGATTGCATACACAAGGACCACCTGCAAACACTAGATTTTTTAGGTTTTCTCCTCTGTCCGCAGCATGAAGTGGAATTCCGGCAAGATCCAGCATATTTAAAATATTTGTGTAAGACAACTCATATTGCAGCGTAAACCCAATCATATCAAAGCCCTTAATGGGATCCATACTTTCTAAAGCATAAAGCGGAATTTGATGGCAACGCAGCACTGCTTTAAAATCCGCACAAGGTGCAAAAACACGTTCACACCAATAATTCGGTCGTTCATTGATTTGGTGATATAGAATTTTCATTCCGAGATGAGACATACCGATTTCATAAGTGTCGGGAAAACAAAAGGCAAAACGCACGTCAATATTCTTCACATTTTTGACAACACTGCCTACTTCTCCACCAATGTACTGTGCCGGCTTTTGTACCTGCAGTAAAAATGGCTCAATTTTTTTCATATAAACACAAACTATCACAAATCCTTTCAATTGGAGCAAAATCCGAAGATTTGTATTTTCAGCCATTATTATAGCACGTTCTGCTGCATCCGTCAAGTGACATTTTCTTGTACAGATAAGAGTTTGATATTCTGCGTACCTATTTCCTACATAATTCATCTTATATAAATGCGATTTTTCGTCAACCTGCATAAAAGTAACACCCAAAAATCTTGTGTAAAATGCCTCTAGTAATTCTATATAAAATATGGTATAATAAGATTGGGGATATTAGAAGTAAATTCTGTATCTTTTATGCTTCTATCCCACCGTTCGAAAAGGGGTGACATATTCAGTGGCGCTCACACCGTTAGATCCGGATACAATTGAATGTAATTGGTTGGCAGACAATGACATTTGTTAACTTATGAAATCCTGCCGTTGCAGAGGTACTGACTGCACTTTTCGCCGTACCGCCGCACAAACACAACAGGCTAATATTGTCTGGCGCTCTCGCATGGCATCTCTGCCAGAAGAGCAGCAATATAAAATTGCAAAAAAATATTATGGAGGGAATATGCCATGGAAATAAATTCTAATTCATCGGATCCACAATATCATCCTGACGATTTCGTCGCATATGGAAGTTCCGGCGTATGTCAAGTGATTTCTTAGGAATCCTGTTCTTTTGATGGAGAACACGAAGAATCCTACTATAAGCTGCAGCCTGTGGATGGTTCCCATTCTGTTTATTATGTTCCCGTAGAACGTGCATCTGAACGATTGCGACCACTCCTCACGGAAGATGAAATCTATCATATCATCGATGAAATGGCAGAGAAAAAAGAAGTGAAGTGGTGTAGTGACAGTCGAGAACGCAGAAGCATCTTTCAAGAAATTCTGCACAACGACAATTACGAAGAAATGATTGACATAATGCGTTCACTTCACACACAACAAGAACGAAAACGCAGAACTGGTCATAAACTCGGTGCTGCCGACGAAGCAGCAATGCACGCAGCAGAATCTCGTATGTATCAAGAATTTGGCATTGTCCTAAACATCAAACCAGAGCAAGTACACAGCTTTATTGTAAAGCGTCTGGCTGCAGCGCAGACAAAATAACAGGAATCGCCCCTTGTCTTTTTGACAAGGGGTTTTTAGCTATGCACTTTTAACTATGTACTATCTTTCCACACAACGCACACAGTAAAAAAACGGTCAAATCGACAATAACAACCGTTGCGCCAACCGGTGTAGAAGCAAGAATTGCAATAATTAGTCCTGTCACAGCACACACCACTGAAATCACTGCTGCACAAACAATTACGCCTTTAAAACTGCGAAATAAACGCATTGCAGAAAGTGCCGGAAAAACAATCAAAGCAGACGTCAAAAGCGAGCCTACCAGATTCATCGCAAGTACAATAATGACAGCTGTAATAATCGCAATTAAAACATTATAAGCACTTGCGTGAAGTCCAGCAGAAGAGGCGAACGTTTCATCAAAGGTGACAGCGAAGATTTTGTGGTAGCACAGGACAAAAATAAGTACAACCAAAATAGACATTCCCACACAAACCCAGACATCTGTTTTCGACAACGTCAAAATAAGTGTCGAACCAAATAGCGTACTGCAAACGTCTCCGGAGACATTTGCAGAGGCAGAAAATTTATTTTGAATTAAATAGCCAATTGCTAAGGCACTGACAGAGAGCATTGCAATTGCCGCATCACCTTTCACCTTGGCAGACTGTCCGGCACAAAGCAAAAGTACCGCACAAATAATCGTCACCGGCATTACCAAAAGCATACTATTCTCCATACGCAATACCGTTGCAATTGCCAGTGCGCCGAATGCCACATGAGACAACCCGTCCCCGATAACGGAAAATCGTTTTAATACCAGCGTAACACCCAACAAGGACGAACAAAGGGCGATTAAAATACCGGCGATAAATGCATACTGCACAAAAGAAAAAGACAGATAACCTACCAATTGTTCAAAAAGATTCATCATTTTTATCCTTTCTGGTATGTCATACGATTTTGAAGAAATGCTTTCCCCGGTTCGCTATTCAGATAATCCGCTTTTGCCCCGATGAATAAAGGCGTTTTCCCAACGTGCAGAATATGCGTCGCATACCGTACTGCTGCCTCTACATCATGAGAAATCATCAAAATAGTCATGCCGTCTTTTTGGTTTAACGATTGAATCAGTTCATAAAGTTCTGCCTGCGCCTGTGGGTCAAGACCGGTGACAGGTTCGTCCAGCAACAACATTTTTTTTGCAGCACACAATGCCCGTGTTAATAGTACACGCTGTTGCTGTCCGCCGGAAAGCTCCCGATAACTGCGTTTTGCCAAATCAGCTATGCCAAGACGCTTCATATTTTCTTGTATCGTCTGCCTACTCCTACGGCTATAAAACGGAGAAAAACCGTTTTTTCCCAAACAACCGGAAGATACCACCTCCCGTACCGTTGCCGGAAAATCACGCTGTACTGCCGTTTGTTGGGGCAAATAGCCGATTTCTTTGCGTATATTTTCATCAAAGGTAATCGTGCCGGATAACGGTGGATTCCGTCGCAGCAACGCTTTCACCAATGTGGATTTTCCGGATCCATTTTCCCCGATGATATACCAATATTCCCCCGCTTCCACAGAAAACGACAGGTGTTCCACTACGGGTTTTCCTTCATATCCCAAGACAAGATTTTCGCAAACTAGCTGTGCCATTTTACGCCTCCTATTCACCAAATTCTAAAAATGAAAACAGTTATCATTTTTAGATTATAACATAGCATTTCCGCTCTGTCAAGAGGAAAAACAATTTTTTTAAGAAAATCCATTCCATTTTTTATGAAATTTTTGAAGAGTACTTGCATCTTCTCTTAAAATATGCTATAATGAAAAAACATAATATCATACAGGAGGAAGTTATGAAAAAATGGCACATACGAAAGCCACCAGAACAGGCTGTACAAAACATCAAACGAGGCAGTGATTTATCACTTCTCTGTGCCCGCATTCTGGCTGGACGTGGCTTTGAAGCTGTACAACAAGTGGCAAATTTTTTACAGTGTGATGGCTTGTCTGATCCGTTTTTGGCGGCGGATATGGAAGTGGCGGCAGAGCTTTTGAACCGTGCCATAGATAAAGGCACACGCATTTGTATTTATGGTGACTACGACTGTGATGGCATAATGGCTACTGTAATTCTCTACTCTTATCTACAACAAATGGGCGGAGATGTCTCATATCGCATTCCGGAACGTACAGAAGGATATGGTCTAAACGAAAATGCAATACGAGAAATGCATGAAAACGGTATACAACTCATCGTCACCGTCGATAATGGTATTACTGCTATTGAAGAATCGAATTTGATTCAATCCCTAGGAATGACACTGGTGATTACAGACCATCATCAACCGCTGTCCGATTTGCCAAAAGCCGCCGCTATTGTAGATTTACACCGTACTGACGACGAATCACCCTATCGCAATTTCTGTGGTGCTGGTGTTGCATTGAAACTGACCGCCGCTATGGAGGGCGGTGAAACGAGCATGGTGCTGGAACAATTTGGTGAATTGGCTGCAATTGCAACCATTGCAGATGTGGTGGAGCTTAGCGGCGAAAATCGCTATTTGGTCCAAACGGGATTGCAATTTTTGGCAAACACCGAACGTCCGGGGCTTCTGGCACTGATGGAACAAAGCGGACTCCTAGGAAAGGCACTCACTGCCACTTCCGTTGCCTTTGGTCTCGCCCCACGCATTAATGCCTCCAGTCGCTTTGGATCGCCAACGACAGCTGTACAGTTATTACTTAGCGAGGATTCAGAAGAAGCAACCACATTGGCGCAGGAACTAGATCAGCGCAATACTGCACGCAAAACAGAAGAAGAGAAGATTTTGAAACAAATTCAGGCGCAAGTATGGGAACATCCGGAATATCTTCAATCCCGTGTACTGCTTTTCGCCGGAAGGAATTGGCATCACGGTGTCATTGGCATTGCTGCCGCAAGGCTGGAAGAACGGTTCGGAAAACCGGCAATTTTGATTACCGTCGAGGAGGATATTGCAAGAGGTTCTATGCGCTCCTTTGGAGAATTTTCTGCATTTCGCTGTTTGGATTCATGCAGCAAATATCTAACAAAATATGGTGGTCACCCTGGCGCAGGTGGATTTTCTTTAGAGTCGAAACAAATCGATGGATTCCGTTCTGCAGTGGAAGAATATGCCAGAGAAATGCATCCCATAATGCCGATTTTTACACTGGAAGCTGACGGGATGCTCTACCCAAAAGACTTGACGATTGAAAATATTTCCAGCCTATCTGTCCTTACACCTTTTGGGGAAGGAAATGAAACACCTCGATTTGTACTTTCTCACGCTATCTTTGCAGATGCCCTGCCACTTTCCCGTGGAAAGCATACAAAAATACGTGTGACCTATGGTGGAATGGCACTGGATCTGCTGCTGTTCCGTGTCAGACCAGAAGAAGTATTTTTAAAAAAAGGCGACATTTGCGATTTCCTCATCACTGCCGAAACAAGCCAGTACATGGGAAAATCGAAGCTTTCTCTGATGGTACAGGACTACCGCAAAAGCGGCTGCCCACAAGCAAAATATTTTTCAGCACTGCAAACCTACGACCAGCTTTGTCGAGGAGAAGCGGTTTCCAAAGCTTATCTCCAAGCTGCAATACCGAATCGGGAACAAATGGTGCAAATTTATCAACAAGTTCCCACAAAAGAAATTGCAATCGATGAATTATATTATAATCTCATGCATTTCCCTAAAATCAATCTCTGTCGGCTACGACTCAGTTTGGATATTTTCGATGAATTGGGATTGATGCAGTGCGATCGTTGGAACGACACCGTACATCGTATTCAAGTAAACCAAAAGATAGATTTATCCCAATCGAAAATTTTGCAAAAGCTGCTTGCCCAAAAAGAGAGCGTTTCATAGGAGTACATCTAAAAGCAAAACGATGTCATACAAATAAAACATAGACTTCTTCCAAATGCGTATATACGATACCCATAAAGAAAATACTTGAAAAGGAGCGGATGCATAATGGCACAGGTAAAAAAACAGAACAACTACAATTCTGAGTGGCGTACGCCAGTGGGACAGACCACCGAAAAGGAACTCACGATTGCAGATATTGTAAAAAAAATTCTTGCAACGGATAAACAATATGATTTGAGCAAAATTTTATCGGCATATCAACTGGCGGAAAATGCGCACGGCGGTCAAGTTCGTTCTTCCGGTGAACCGTATATCATCCATCCACTGGCAGTGGCAGATATTTTGCTGGATTTGGGTATGGATACCGATACAATTTGCGTTGGATTACTCCACGACGTCGTGGAAGATACCGACTACACTTTAGATGATATTCGCAAAAAATTCGGTCAGGATGTGGCTGTGCTGGTGGACGGCGTGACAAAGCTCAACAAAATCCCGATTTTCGATAAAGAACAGCAACAAGCCAGCAATGTGCGAAAAATTTTGCTGGCAATGTCCTATGATATTCGGGTTATGATTATTAAGCTTGCCGACCGTCTGCACAATATGCGGACACTCCAGTTTTTACCACCGGAAAAGCAACGGAGAATTGCTCTGGAAACCATGAACGTTTACGCACTTATCGCCCATCGGCTCGGTATACGCACAGTAAAAGAAGAACTGGAGGACTTGTCATTCTACTATCTGGACTCCTACGCTTACTCTGAAATTGAACATATCATGGAAATCAAAAAAGACGAGAGAGAAGCCTTTATTGATTCTATTAAAAAACAAATTCGAGATCGATTGACACAAGAACATTTCTTAAAAGAACCAATCATCGAAGGACGAGTCAAGAGCATTTATGGCATATACAAGAAAGTCTATGTGGGACACAAAAGCATGGACGAAATCTATGATAAGTATGCTGTTCGTGTGATTGTTTCCACTGTAGCAGAATGCTATATGGTGTTAGGCATTGTCCACGATATGTTCCGACCTCTGCCCAATCGATTTAAAGACTATATTTCTACACCAAAATCAAATATGTATCAGTCGCTCCACACTACTGTTTTGGGGCAGGAAAGTATCCCCTTTGAAATTCAAATCCGTACTTGGGATATGCACGTTTCCGCAGAATATGGTATTGCTGCCCACTGGAAATACAAGGAGGGCATTCAAGGGAAAGACAAGATGGAAGAACGTCTGGCATGGATACGCAGAGTCATCGAATCCCAGCAGACATCGGATGATGTAGAAGAAATTGTCCGTGCCATCAAAAACGACCTCTCACCGGAAGATATCGTAGTCATAACACCGAGAGGCAATTCTATCTCCCTGCCAGACGGTGCAACGGTTATCGACTTTGCTTACCGCATTCACACGGAAATCGGACATAAAACGGTGGGCGGAAAGGTGGACGGAAAACTTGTTCCCTTGGACTATCAGCTGCACACCGGTGAAATCTGCGAAATTCTCACCAGCAAAGACCCAAACAAAGGTCCAAACCGTGCATGGCTGGGTATCGTCAAGACAAACGAGGCGAAATCAAAAATTCGTTCTTGGTTCAAAAAAGAATGCCGAGAAGAAAATATTATTACCGGTAAGGCAAATTTCAAGCAGGAACTGAAACGGACGCACATCCGACTGCCGGAATCCGATTGGGAGGCTTTCTTGGCTGACGATTTAAAGCGGTATAACTGTACTACATTAGATGATTTTTTCGCTTCTATTGGCTACGGCGGTACGTCCTTATCGAAAATTATGCCACGCCTAAAAGAACGCTATGTAAAAGAATATGGCAACGATGACGAAGAAGAATCACCAATTGTACCGGTCATCACCCAAATTCCAGACAACCAAAAAGGACGTATTGTACTGGATAAAATTGATGACTGTGTTTTTAAATTCGCTCAGTGCTGCAATCCGTTGCCGGGAGATGATATCGTCGGCTTTGTTACCCGTGGGCACGGTATCTCTGTGCATACCCAAAGCTGTGTCAATTATCAAGCCGCACGCAAGCGAAATGATCTAGAAGAAATGGCACACTGGCTGCCAGTGCAGTGGACCAATCACACCTCAAGCCTAATACCCACAGGCATTGAAGTGGTTGCAGTAGATCGTGTGGGGTTGGTATTCGACATTACCAAAATCTTATCCGAATCCCACATTCAAATTCTTCATTCTGCGTCCAGAAACTTAAAAAATGGAAATGCTATCTTTGAAGCGAGCGTACAGGTTACCGGAACAGACGAGCTGAAATCCATTATGGATAAATTACGGAAAATCCGAGGAGTCATTTCCGTCGATCGTGCGAAAAAATGAGGTGACACAAGTGAAAGTAAAAAAAATAATATTGGGAGAAATGGCATCGAATTGTTATGTTTTACAGCTCTCCAATGCAAACTGCGTTTTATTCGATATTGGTGATGGTGCAGCTGTTTTACAAGCGTATTTGACAGAGCACGAACTCCAGCCGCAAGCAATTTTTCTTACCCATGGACACTATGACCATATTGCAGGCGTAGAGGAAATACGGAGCGCATATCATATTCCTGTCTATATTCACGCACAGGATGCCGCCATGCTGTCCGACAGTGACAAAAATCTTGCCACATGGCTCACCACAAAACCATTCCAAAAAGTCACTGCTTGGAAAACTGTGACAGATGGCGATACGTTTTCCTTTGAAGATACTGAAATCACTGTTCTGCACACACCCGGACACACAAAAGGCAGCGTTTGTTATCGCTGTGATACACTTCTGTTCACTGGCGACACGCTGTTTCATCTTTCCCGTGGCAGAACCGATTTTCCCGGTGGCAGTGATAAAGAAATGTTAGAATCCTTTCAAAAGCTTCGAACACTAGACGATAGATACAGCGTCTATCCCGGACACGGAGAAGATTCCACCTTAGCCTTTGAAAAGACGCACAATCTTACTTTCTTTGCATAGTCAGCTTCTATTACTGCAGAGTGATGGAATATTCCCAACAATGTTTTCATTTTTGTATTTTAGCTTAACGCTTGTGTCAAAACATTCAGATTGCTTTCCATGATAGAAAGATAACTTGCACCTTGATCCACATCTGCAGACGTAACAGATTGCATCGAATCTATTGAAAGGATTTGAACATCCTCACTTTCTGCTGTGGAAATGATCGTCTCTGCAATCTTTCGATCAGAACCTTCCAAGACCAAAATGCTCGTCAATTCCAATTCATCCACTTTCCTCGCAAGAAATGCAATCGTTTCAAAACTTGCTTCTGTTTCGGCAGAGCATCCCACAAAAGCAGCATAATATGCCAGTCCATAATCATCCGTCAGATAACGAAATGGAAATCGATCTGCGAATAAAACAGTATCCCTTGCAGCAGTAGACACCATCTCTTCATACTTTGCGTCCAGATTTTGCAGCTGCGTCAGATAATCTACCACGTTGTTTTCATAAACAGCACTGTTCTCACTATCAACTTCACAAAGGCAGTCTGCGAGATATTGACAAATCACCTGTGCATTTTGCAATGAAAGCCAAACGTGTTCGTCGTATTCTGGTTCATCTTCTACCTCTTCCGACTCCTCTTCAGACTCCATACCCTCTACGACTTCTTCCTCTTGCACCGCATCGCCCAATACATCCATCAAATCAACGACAATCATATCTTTGTTTATCGCTTCTGCAAGTACATCGTCTACCCAAGAATCGGATTCTCCGCCCACGTAGACAAACAAATCGCAGCTTGCAATTTGAATGATATCGTCCGCACTGGGCTGATAGCTGTGAAGATCTACACCATTATCTAAAAGCATCGTTAATTCCACACGGTCGCTGTCATCGCCAACAATCGATTTCATCCAATCATATTCTGGAAAAATCGTTGTAACAACAGAAATGGAATCCGAATCCGTCAGATTCCCAGAACTGTCGCCACAGCCACTAAACATTCCAACAAGGAACGTCAAACTTAGTTCCATTGCAATCATTTTTTTGAAAACTCGCATCTTAATCATCCTCCATATTCGTAAAAAGCATAAAAGCACAAAGAAACGAAAAGACAGCACATGGCGGCTGTCTGATTATTTTATTAAGCCTTCGTCTCTCCTATTTTGAATTTGCGAATCATTCTCAAATTTATTATAACAGCCCAAAAAGAACTTGTCAAGTGAATTCTTGAATTTTCACAGGCTGTACACATAACTCCCTTGCAAAAAATCTTGACAAGATTCTAACAATATAGTATAATATGAAGGAAGTGCAAATTTGCCCTTTCTATCGTCTCAAAACAACGACGAAACGATACGCTCTATTCATTTCTTGAATGGAACAGAAATGTTAGGAGGATTTTTTTCATGATTTATGTATTTTTAGCAGAAGGCTTTGAGGAAACAGAAGCACTTGCACCCGTAGATTTGCTGCGGCGTGCAAAATTAGAGGTACAAACAGTCAGCATCACCGGTAAAGTTGTTTGCAGCTCTCATAAAATTCCGATTACTGCCGACATCACGTCCGACCAAATGCAGCTCGATGGAAATTTAGAACTGATTGTTCTCCCAGGTGGTATGCCGGGAACTCGGAACGAAGAAGCTTCAAAAGACGTACAAAACGCCATCTCCTACTGTGTGTCAAACGATCGCTGGATTGGTGCGATTTGTGCGGCACCGTCGATTTTGGGACACTTGGGATTACTGCAAAATAAAACTGCCGTATGCTACCCCGGATTTGAAAAAGAATTGACCGGTGTGCAAATCGGTTCTCACTCTGTGGAACAGGACGGAAAAATTGTCACTGCCAGAGGTGCTGGTGCTGCAATCGACTTTGGTCTGAAGCTTGTAGAAGTGTTGCTCGGCAAAGACACATCACAGCAAATTCGCACTTCTATTGTCTACCATGACTGATGCTACTACAAAGCAAATGCTGCGCAATACAACTCGACAAGCACGTATGCTGCTAACGCCATCAGAACGACAAAAACTGGATGAAAGCCGAACGGAACAGTTTTGTAATAATAATCTTTATCAAAACTGTGAGGAACTATTCTGTTACATTTCTCTTCCACAAGAACCGGATACTTGGAATATCTTGCGGCGTGCATTAAGTGACAGCATTCCTGTTGCTGTTCCACGCTGTATTGCGAACCATAAAATGCAATTTTATCAATTGCAATATAATATACCAATAGAGAAGCAGCTGACAATTGGTACTTATCATATTGCAGAGCCATCGGAAATGCTGCCGTCTCTGACACCATCGGAAAACAAACGCTGTATTTGTCTCATTCCTGGACTGGCTTTCGATTTACAAGGTGGAAGATTAGGTTACGGTGGCGGCTATTATGATCGGTTTTTGCAAACATATCCTTTTATAAAAAAGCTCGGCGTAACTGCACAGCGATTTTTGATAGATAAAATCCCTATGGAACGGACAGACGTACCTATGGATGGACTGGTGTTGGAAAACACTTGTTTAGAATTTTAAGATAATTATCACAATATACCAGATACCAATAAAAAATACGAAAAATACGGAACGGAGGTTTGATATGGACAATAACAAAAATCGAGACGATTTGTTACAAGAAATCCTAAACGAAACAGACCCAAACAAATCTGGACAACAACCAAATACTCCATTAAACCAGACCAATGAAAAAAAAAAAGTAAACGTTCGTTGGCGACATTCCACAGATTTTGAAGAGAATTCCGGACGAGTGAAGGAAATAGAAGTTCCTTTCCACGAGGATTCGATAGAAAAAGATCATACATCAAACGACGCTCCGATACCACCGCCATCAGAGACACAGCCGGTCAAAAGTGGAAAAGCGGCGTTTACAGAAAGTCAATTTGATGATGCTTTTGATTTATTAGACGCCCATGCAAAAGAAGTAGAATCATCGGAATCGAAACCGGAAAGCAATCGCATTGTAGGAAGCAGTTGGGACAAAGCACCACTCCATGTACCGGGATATTTACCGGAGATGACAGAAAGCTATCACACAAGTGATCCGCTTTATGAGGACCTAGAAGGAGACAGCCAACGTTCTAAATTGCCTAAAGAAGAACAACAGTCCGCTGCCGGTACACGGCGAAAAAGGAAACGACAAGAACACCGCATTATCAGTGCACTGGTTATGACCATCATTATTCTGGTCGTATCTGTTGGGTTGTCTATGGTTATTATTACATATGGACAAGACCTTTTGGGCATCAACAGTGATGGCAGTTCTAAAATTGTCATCATTCCAAGCGGCTCGTCCATGAGCGAAATTGCAACCATCTTGGAAGATGAAGGGATTATCTCCCATGCAAGGTTTTTCGTCTTTATTGCCAGCATGAGCGATAAGGACACTGATATAAAACCCGGTGACCACGAACTTCGCCCTGACATGGCATATGAAACAATTCTAAGTGAATTGACAAGCGAATCAATGGATGGAGAATATTCTATTTCTGTCACAATTACAGAGGGAATGCGACTCGTGGATGCGGCGAATTTATTAGAAGAAAATGGTATCTGCGATGCAGATGAATTTTTAGATTATTTCAACAACGACAGCACCGACTTTGACTTGGCGTATGAAGACTATCTTCCCGCATTTCAGGACGAGAAGTTTTATGTTATGGAAGGATATTTGTTCCCGGATACTTACACGTTTTCCCAGAATATGGACGTTTCTCTCGTATGTCAAAAAATCTTAACCAACTTCAACAGCAAAATTACTTCAACTTATTACGACCGTATGGAAGCGATGGGAATCACCTTGGATCAAACGATTACGTTGGCATCAATCATTCAAGCGGAGGCAGGTACTACAGACGATATGGCGACAGTCTCCTCTGTCTTCTGGAACAGACTCAATAATGCAACGGAATTCCCACTGCTCCAATCTGACGCCACTTCAAGCTATGTGGAAGAGGTCATCAAGCCACATAGCGAAACATATAACCAGGAACTGTATGATTCTTATGACACCTATACTTGCACCGGTCTTCCGGCAGGTGCCATTTGTAATCCCGGCGAAGATGCCATTTATGCTGCACTCTATCCGGAAAATACAGGCTATTACTACTTCTACTCGAATCTCTTGACGGGTGAAACGTACTTTGCAAAAACACTGGAAGAACATGATGCGAATCAGGCGATGGTTGCAGCGGAAAACGGAACAGCGTCAAGCACTTCCGACGACGAGACGGACAATGATGAAGTAGAATCCGATGAAGACGAATCCACATATGATGATGAGGGCGAAGATGAAAGCAACAGCGAATAATCCAGAATTGTTAGCTCCAGTCGGCGACCTAGAACGACTCTCTGCTGCTTTGCAATATGGCGCAGATGCAGTGTATCTCGGCAGACCAGAATATAGTATGCGTGCAGCTGCAAATTATTTCCAAACAGAAGATGCTCTGGCGGAAGCCGTAACACGCATCCATCATCACGGAAAACGCATTTATCTCACTTGTAATACACTTCCTCGCAATGCCGAAATCGAACGTTTTCCACAGTTTTTACAAGAAGCAAAAGAAACTGGTGTTGATGCATTGATTCTGGCAGATATGGGATTATTGCAAATTGTGCGGAAACTTGCACCGGACATGGAAATCCATATGTCCACCCAGACGGGAATTGTGAACTATGCCACTTGTCAATTTCTTTACAATATGGGCGTCAAACGAGCCGTTCTAGCACGAGAATTGTCCTTAGATGAAATCGCAGAAATTCGTGCAAAAATCCCACGGGATATGGAACTGGAAGCTTTTGTACACGGTGCTATGTGTATGTCCTTTTCAGGACGATGTATGCTTTCCGCATATCTTACCGGTCGAGATGCTAACCGTGGAGCGTGTGCGCAACCCTGTCGCTGGAAATATCACATCATGGAAGAAACAAGACCGAGTCATTTTTTTCCAGTCGAAGAGACAGGCGAGGGTACCTTCTTGTTTAACGCAAAGGATTTGTGTATGATTGACCATATCCCAGAACTTCTGCAAGCTGGCGTCAATAGTCTGAAGCTGGAGGGGCGAAATAAGTCCACTTATTATGTTTCTATCATTACGAACGCCTATCGTGCAGCGATGGATGCGGCAATCTCTCATCAGCCATTACCGGAATGGGCAATGCGTGAGGTCTATCAGGTGAGTCATCGAGAATACTGTACAGGCTTCTTCTATCAAAAGAAAGATGCCACACAACGTTATGAAAGCAGCAGCTATGTCCACCTCTGCGATGTAGCAGCAATTGTCGACCGATGGGAAAAAAACCGACTCTATCTAAAACAACGCAACCGTTTTTTTGTGGGTGATAAGTTGGAGATAATCCAACCCGGTATGCCACCGACAGTGATTTTTGCAAAGGATTTACAAGATGAAAACGGGCAATCTATCGAAATGGCAAATCACGCCATGATGTCATGTTCTATCGCCTGTGAAACAGCTTTTCCTACCGGAAGTATGCTTCGGTGCGAAGTAAAATAAAATAAATGCAGCATGGAATTGATTTGTTCCATGCTGTTTTTTGCTTTAACCCAACGCTACATCTAGCACCATCATTCCCACAAAGCCGATCGAAAATGCAATCGTACCAACGTCAGAATGCTTTCCGGCAGACATCTCCGGAATTAGCTCTTCAATCACTACATAAATCATGGCACCTGCAGCAAAACTTAAAAAATAAGGCATCAATGGAATAACCAGACCTGCCGCTAATATTGTCAGTGCCGCACCAATTGGCTCTACTGCACCAGATAAAACACCGTAGACAAAAGCTTTTGGTTTCCGCATTCCCGCAGCACTGAGCGGCATAGAAATAATCGTTCCCTCTGGAAAATTTTGAATGGCGATACCAAGCGATAACGCCAACGCACCTGTTGTGGTGATTTGTGATGTGTGATAATATAACCCTGCATAGACAGCGCCTACCGCCATTCCCTCTGGAATGTTGTGCAGCGTAACCGCTAGAATCAGTTTGGTATTCCGCCGCAACCGTGTTTTGGGTCCCTCATCTTCGCTGCTATTTCGATGCAGATGCGGAATGATATGATCTAAAAGCAATAAAAAACATATCCTCAGCAAAAAGCCAATTGCTGCAGGAAGAAACGCAAACTTTGCATATGTGGCATTTTCCTCTGATTGTTCGATTGCTGGAATGAGAAGACTCCACACAGATGCAGCAACCATGACACCGGCTGCAAAACCGGTTAAGGCTCGTTGGATGCTTTGATTTGGTTCACGGCGTAAAAAGAATACACAAAAAGAACCAAGGTTGGTTCCTAAAAACGGCAGAAGAAGTCCTTCTAGAATCATCATAAGCTAACCTCTATGTATGAATTTGCACTTCACTTCAGTATACACAGTCACCGAAAATCGTGTGAATCAAAAGCCAAATGCTCCGATATTTCTCTATTTTTCATTTTCCCTTGACTTTTTTCGCTCCTTGCTGTATAATCTATAGAGATTATAAATTTCTAGACGTTTATAAAGAAAAGGAGATTTTCCCATGCAAAAAACGCCATTTCAAAAAGCCACATCATACCTCGCTATTGCTTTCACGCTCTCTGCTTTTCTGGCTGCGATCGGATGCAGCGGTACAAGCGAAATTAACGATGACGGTGCTGTTCCTGCAAATGCATCTGTTTCAGACGATACATCCGCAGCGGCTGATGATACATCAGATACGGCAGACAGCACTAGTACTGACGAGCAGACGGACGACAGTATCACAGAAGAAACCGGTGGTGCTGCCACCATCAACGTCGTTGCAGTCGGAGATAACCTGGTGCAGACTCGTGTATATGAAAGTGCCCTTGCACATTCCGACGATGGAACGAGCTATAACTTTCAATATTGCTACGAAAACATCGAACCGCTCATCAACGGTGACTTGAATATTATCAATCAGGAAACATTAATTTGTGGTGAAGGCTATGAAATCACCGGTTCAAACTATAATTTCAACTCCCCCGAAGAATTGGGCGACGCCATCATTGATATCGGATTTAATGTTATCACGATTTGTAATAACCATGTACTGGACAAGGGGGAAAGTGGTCTTAGCTCTTGTTTAAATTACTGGGACGACAAAATGGAAGAATATCCAGATATTCTCGTCACAGGTATCTATCGAGATTATGTAGATATGCAAAACATCCGCACAAAAGAAGTAAACGGAAAAACGGTTGCATTTTTAAGCTATACAGAAAATACCAATGGCTATTCCTTACCCGACAATAGTGAATTAGAAATCGTCTACACCTCACAAGAAGACGTCATCCAATCGCAAATTGAGGCGGCAAAAGAAATCGCAGACGTGGTCATCGTCACCTGCCATTGGGGTAATGAAGATACATATACCGTCACAGACGGTCAAAAAGATCTGGCACAACAAAAAATTGTCGAGTGGGGTGCAGATGTCATTTTAGGCACACACTCTCATGTAGCACATACTATGGAATATATTACCAGAAGTGACGGCACACAGGGATTTGTATTCTACTCCTTAGGAAATTTCATTTCCGCCCAAACAGACAACTACAATATAATTGGCGAATTGGCGGACTTTGATATTGTGGTAGATGAAAATGGTGGTGTTTCCATTAAAAATGTACAAGTCTCACCGGTTATCACCCAGTATGACGACGGCAGCTTATCTAATTTGCGACTCTACCCCTACAGTATGTACACCGACGAACTCGCCAGTGCGCACGGTCTCCCCTATTGTACTTCCAGCACTAGTGCATCCACACAGATTTGGGGGATGGACACCATTCAAGAGCTGTTCAGTACTTCCGTTCCGGAGGAATTTCGGAATTGGGGCTAAACTTTCATAAAAATTATAAAACGCCTCTATCGTGTATTTTATACAGCACGTCAGAGGTGTTTTTTTATTTTAATTAATGTTCAAATTGACTTTGATATAGTCTTGCATAGAACCCATTCTCCGCCATCAAGCTTTCATGGGTTCCCTGTTCCAAAATATCCCCATGGTTCATCACCAAAATCCAATCTGCACGTCTGATGGTAGATAACCGATGGGCTATAATAAAACTGGTCTTTCCTTTCATAAGCTTTTCAAATGCCTTTTGAATTCTCTGCTCTGTACGTAAGTCAATGCTACTCATCGCTTCGTCTAAAATGAGTAATGGCGGATCGATTAACATAATTCTTGCAATACAAAGAAGCTGTTTTTGCCCCTGTGACAAGCCACCGCCGTCCTCCGTCAGAACTGTATCATATCCCTTGGGCAAACGTTGAATAAAACCATCTGCATAGGCAGATTTTGCTGCAGCTATAATTTCCTCCCGTGTGGCTTTCGGTCGGCTATAGGCGATATTTTCCGCTACCGTTCCAGTAAATAGCCACGTATCCTGTAATACCATGCCATAACACCGCCGCAAACTGTCTCTCGTGACACGATAAATATCCTGTCCTGCAATAGTGATACTACCAGAATCCACATCATAAAACCGAAGCAATAAATTGATGAGCGTCGTCTTTCCGCAGCCTGTAGGACCCACAATCGCAATTCGCTGTCCATTTTGCACCTGTAAATCAAAATCAGTTATCAGAGGCTGCTTCGACACATAAGAAAACGCCACATGACGCAACTCTATATTTCCGGTTTCGCCTGTGGTATATTGCAATTGTGGCAAATCGCTGTCATCTGATTCCGTCGGTTCGTCGATTACCGCAAATACACGCTTCGCCGATGCAGCAGCATTTTGTAATTCCGCAACAACACCACTGATTTCATTAAAGGGTTTGGTATATTGATTGGCAAAAGTCAAAAAACTCGCCAACTGTCCTACTGTCATCATGCCAAGCCATGGCACATAACCAATCGCCGCCAACGCCCCACAAATGGCAACTGCTGCATAAATCAGCGCATTAACAAATCGAGTGGACGGATTTACGACAGAGCCAATAAACGTGGCACGTTGCCCACTTTTATGCAGTTCTTCGTTATACTGTTCAAACTGTTCCTCTGCATTTTTTTCCTGTGTAAATGCCTTTACGACCTTTTGTGCGCCAATCATCTCTTCCACAAATCCGCCTAATGTACCTCTAGCCTCCGACGACGCCACATAAGACGAACGGGATAGCTTTGTCAGCATTGCTGCCAATATCAAAGAAAGCGGCGTTAAAATCACAACCAAAATCGTAATGGGGATATTGATGGTCAACATCAAAATCAACGTACCAATAATCGTTACAACACCGGTGACGAACTGGGTAAACGACTGTAAAAAACCGTCTGAAATAATCTCCATATCGGATACCGCCCGTCCAATCAGGTCGCCTCTCGGCTGACTGTCGATATAGCGAAGCGGTACTTTTTGTAAGTGTCCGAACAAATCTTGTCGAAGCTCTCGAATCGTATGCGCTGCTAATCGATTGGCGCAGAGCGTCGTGAACCACTGAAACAAGGCACTGACTACAACGATTCCCAATAAAATCAGCACAATTTTCAGAAGCTGTGCAAAATCCACCTGTTCCACACCGACGACACAGTCTACCGCTTCACCAATCAAAATTGGCACATACAGAGAAAGTCCCGTGCCAATTATGGCAAACAAAAAACACCATACAAAATCCTTTCGGCTGGAACCCGTATAGGACAATATTCTTCGAATGACAGAAACCATGATTTCACGTCCCTCTCTGTTTCTTCTTTGGTTTTTGTGTTTCGTATTTTTCCGCTTAAACGGCACATTCTCGAATTAATCTTTATTTTGGGCCATTTCCAAGGAAATTAC